>JACKZZ010008910.1_pt1 | contig 37435 bp, 57 predicted proteins | sample 8027871 | NCBI WGS metagenome assembly JACKZZ01 (sample SAMN15724774, study PRJNA655200) | protist metagenome | isolation source: fluorescence activated cell sorting (FACS) single amplified genomes of... | place: USA: West Boothbay Harbor, Gulf of Maine | collected 2000-07-19
CCACCATATTTCACTATGTTGTGAGTTATGTACTGCGTATGCTTTGCTAATTTGACTGTTAGAAATATTACCAAACACAAGATCGTGTACGTCACATTGCAATTCTGTTGCCACACTACCATCAAAGGCAAAGAATCCATTAGCGCCTAACCAAAATGCTCCTTGATCAATTGCTACTGCTGCCTTTCTTGATGCAACACCACAAGCTGTGCCTACTCTTTCAAATCCATATACAAATGGCGCACCTGAATACGTTGCTAAATGTGCATCCGTATCCGTTAATATAAGCGTAGTACCACGCATTCTTACACCACACATAATTTGACCAGTTGTAACTAATTCAAAGTCACCAGCCTCGTTTGTTGCTGCTGGAGTCCAAGTAGTATTTGCTTCACGATCACACCATTGCACCTTACGTGGATTACCACCAGCGCCTAATGCAAATACAAAGCGTTCTTCCGTTACTAGCATGGAGTTATTATTAACAGGTGCATTAGTTAAAGCTGTCGGTAAGACAGAAGTGTTTAATGCCCACTCATATATCTTGCCATCCTTAGATGAACACGCTAATAGGTTTTGACCAAAGTTGTCTAATGCCCACGTTGTTGCTTCTTGATAGATACCTGTGTTCGGTCTTGTAATACCATAGATACCGTTATTCCAAAAACCTCCACCATAAGCAACATTAACACTCGCATTGACATCACCAGCAGTTAATCCTGAAGGTGTTATATCTGATACTGTGCTAGAAGCATTAACGTAATAGAGCTTATTATGTGTACCTAATGCTAGAGCTGATCCGTTAGTATTGTCAACCCAAGCATGTAATCCTCTTGGAACAGAAGCTGCAGCAGAAGCCTTACGTGTATCCCATCCACCTACTGGTCGTAATGACTTATCATGCCATCTTACAAGATTAGAATCTCTCCATCTGTTTGATGACTCAAAGTCTGTACCGTTCCGATAAACGCCCGGTGGTATTTCAAGTGGTATTAATGCCATATTATGCTGCTATTAGAGTCCATGTTTCAGAACCCTCTCCGATAAGCTCCCATTTCTTACGACCTGATGAAACTATCGCTGAACTAGAAGTAATGTCATTTACGTCTGCTGTGTGTTTAAATCCACCTCTTGGATCACTTACAGAAGAGGCACTTGCCATAGAAGCACTAGCTAACATAATTAACTCTGAGTCAGCATCAATATCAGAGATACCATAAATACCGTAAGAGTCTGTAGAATTAGCTAAGTGTATTCTTTCACCTACAGCAGTTGTAGAACTAGCAACCGTTGCTGTTGCAGAGCCAAGCGATATTTTCTCTGATGCACAACTCGATGTACTTGTAGCTGTTATAGCACTTGCGCCTACAGATGTTAAATTAGCAACTGTAGTAACAACAGTCACACCAGCAGATAAAGCACCTGATGTGCGTACTCGGACAGCTATTGCATTAGCAATGCCTGAAGTAACTGATACTGTGGAAGCACCTTCTTCTAAATCAGCAGTAGAATACTTACCACGGTTAAATTTATATTGACCATACTTCATTTGAAGTTAGCCTAGTTCAATGTAATATCTAGATCACCTGATGGTACACGGAACACATCTCCTGAAGCTACTGCTTTACTGGCAGACAAGGTTGCATACACCATAAGATTGCCTGATGTCAATGCATCAAATACTCCTACGTGTGTCACCGTTCCCCATGATCCAGTTGCAGTTGGAAATTCAACAGCTGCGTTGTTACTAGTCGTGTCACCTGAAGTTGTAAATGCAATTGGTTTTCTAACATATGCACTACCTGACAACTCAGTACCACCACCAGCTTCACCTGGAGCGCCTGTAAATAAACCTAAGTATAATGTTGATGGCGCTGTGTAAGCTGCACCAGCAAATACATGGTCTAGTATCTCTGTTTCTAAAAAGTTTGTAAAGCTCATACTAATCCTCTCACTTTCATTGTTAAGCCTGATCCACTATAACGAGCAGATTCAGAAGCCTCATTTAATTGCAATACAGCTGCGCTATACAATTGCGCCCATACTGCTACTCTTTGATCTTCTGCTAGATACGGTGCTGAATGTAGTAACGCTCCATAGAGGTATACATCAGGTGCTTCTAGTAAAAGCCAATTATCTGAATTATCATCACTTAAAGCGGGTAGCTTTTGATAGTAAAGTAATTCAAAATCTGTTACGGAAGATGGTGTTGGGTAAAATTGAAACTGACTATCAGCGTGTGTATAAGCGACAGGCGTTCCACTTGCATCTTCGTTTGCTTGACGTTTGTCAGCCATTGCATCTCTTGACACTAAATTTAATACTGATGTTCCTGTGCCAGTTAAATGTAATCTAATAGTTTCTAACCAATCAGGTGGTATCTGCATGTATTCATCGTTTGCATCTTGTTGACCACTTGATCTAGCTTCCATCTTCATGTGTCGTACATCTCGGTTAATTTGAGATTCAGCTAATGTAATAAAGTCAGGTATAACTGATGTTAAATCATCTCTATTTAAGAAATCAGCAATACTTGTTTTTAAGCCTGTGTAATTAGTTAATGCCATAGTTAGTCCTATTTTGCGTTAGTTTATCATACATTGAGAATGTTGTTAATTGTTATAACAGCAATCCTTTTCTGTCTTCATTTTGCATTAATGCACTAGTTGGCAATGCTAATCCAATAAAATGCAATTCAGGAAATTTATTAAACAATGCTTTGCGTTCTGCTTCTGTACCATACGACAATATTTTTTTTATTCCTTTATCTTTTAACAATTTAATAATAGTAGGTTTAGTGTCTTTAGGGATTATTGCGCCTTTAAACTCAGCGATGTCTATTATTTTGTTAGGTTTAGCTTCAAAATATTCAGTTGCTAGTGGTAAATTTTTTATACGAAGTGCTTCAACAGGATCAATAGGTATTTTTGGATTGTTAGGAATTTTTAAACTTAATATTAATTGTTCTGCTTTTTTTGCTTGATCAGGAGTATATCGCATTTGTATAACATCTTCTACTGACAATTTACCATCACGTAAAACATCCTCAATAAGTGCATCTCTGCGATCATTCATAACATAAGCCAATCTTTTTGCATCTGCATTTCCTAATGATGATAATTTTTCTTGGACATTCTCAAGCTCTAATTCAAACATTTCTCTTGAATCTCCTACAGACAACCCTTGTGAATCTTCTAATAGACCTCTACTTTTTTTAATTTCATCTAAGTTTTTGAATGGAGTTGATGCTAAAGCAATAGTTTGATTAACTGATTGATAGCCTTCAGCACCAGGTTTATACCCTTGTCTTCTACGCATTACTTTTAACGCATTTTCAGCAGAATATTCTACTTCAGGTCTTCTATTTCCTAATGCAGTAAATTCACCTGAAGGATTTGTCATAGTACGTTGTGTATTTCCTAGTAATCCTTCTCTTGGTATATTTTCTGAAGATAAAGGAGTCATTCTAGGTTTACCTTGTGCTATTAATTCATTATCTATTTCATACATAGCTTGTCTATAAGTAGGATATTTGTACGGATCAAAACCCATTTCGATAGCTTGATTGACCATTAACATTTGCTTTTCAAGACTACCTGTAGCTTTTTGTTTTAATATGCCATTGACTTGTCCTTCTTGCAGTTGACCTTTATTAAATTTACTGTTTTGTGGACTCATAGCAGTAGGATCAGGTATTGGTTTTACATTTGCATGAAATCTTAATACATTAGAATCAATATTTTTTAATGCTTCATCTAAGTTTGTATATTTTAATTGATCGTGTGGCGCTCTACCTGAATACATATCTACTGGATAAACTTTAGTTGTTGCACTAGGTTTAACTAAGTCTGTTGAACCAAGTAATGATATTTCTCCAAAACCTTTTATTGGATTATCTACTTTTGATATAGCAATTGAGGGCATAGGAATACCTGATGCACCTAAATGTTTTTGTAGTGCTTCTGTATTCATATTATGTTGTACTATCATTGGATCACTTACATCTTTCATTGACAAACCTACAGGAGTTGATCCAACTTTTCTAATTTCATCCATTAATCCATTTGATTCTGCTTGTGCAAGTGCTTTTTTGATTGTAGGTGTACTAGCTTTACGTACTTGGTTTGCAACTGCGCCAATACCTGATACAGCTAACAAAGAGTCAAATGGGTTATCTTGTATAGTTTTTTTAACAGCATCTATAGAACCAAGATTTGTTTGTATATCTTTGTATGCATCAGAAGCCATTGCCGATGTTTTTTGACTTGTAATTAAATTATTAGGAGATACTTTTAACAACCCTTGTTTCATATAGTCAGGAGTTATTTTACCAATAGCACCTCCTCCTAATTCTAATGCACTTTTAAGAGCTAATCTTGGATTATCTATTATTGTTTTAAGATCATCAGCACCTTCTTTTATGTCAGGAATAAAGTTTCTAGCTAACAATCCATACTTTACATCATCACCTAATTTAGATTCATTTTTATTAGAGAAGATGTCAAAGATTCCACCAACTACATTTTTTTTGTTATCCCACATATTAGCAAATAAGCCTTTCATACAATCCCCTTCATATTTCTTCTTATAGGTTTATCCCATGACTCATTATAAGGTTGATAACCAATTGCAAGGTAACGAAATGAATCGCTGCCATGTGATGCCCAGTTGTGAGATGGTCTCATTCTCCACGTTTTACCATTGTCATCCCAATCACGTGAGTAATTTGTTAAAGCATCTATACCTTTCTCACACTTTTCATTATCAAACCAACATTTATCAAGCATTGCACGTACTGCTTGGATACCATCATCAATCAACAATGAAGGTGCTATGTCTGTTTTCTCTGCTCGAATACCAAGACTCTCTAGTGTCTCTAATCTACTTTTACCTGATCCAAGCTCTCTAACTCTAATGTCATGAGGAAAGATGTAGTTAGAATAAACATATGGTTTTTCTTGTAACACTCTAACGTAATGCTCTAGTCCAACTCCTGAAGCCTCATAGTAATCTATTAGATGGACTTCAGTACCAATAAATTGTGCAAACCATATAACCGTTGAATCGCCTACACCTAAATCAAATGAAACTACAACGCCTGTTGATCTATCATAAGCTACATTAGTTATCCGATCTTCATCCCTAGCTCTTCTCATTTCAGCTGCATAGTAAGCACCTTCACTATAGATTAAGAACCCACCTTCCCATATATGCTCATACATATCAGGTCGTTTGTCTTTATCTTCTAGCCTTTGCTCTTCGAGGACTGCTGGAAAAAAGGGGTTATCATAATAATTCAGTTGAACTCCACGACTATTTTTAGGAGGATTTGCTCTAAATCTTTCATGTGTGGCTGAGTATTTTGATTCAGGATTCCACGTTACCCATATCTCTGAGTCTACTTCACGGATGGTAGGCTGAAGAATATCAAAAGCTCTTCCACTTAACGCCTCGCTCTCATCAATCCAACATAAGATAATTCTAGCCTTTGACTTAATAGAGTCTAGTGATCTTCTTAATCCAGCAAACACATAATTTATATTGCCATCTTTGGATTTAATATATTTGTCACCACATTCATAATAATCATTTAACCACGGAACAGATTGTATCGCAGACTTGATCTCTTCTAATGATGACTCACTCAGGCTGTTCATAAACTCTCTAGCACAAAGTATTTGCCCTTTCCTTCCACTCATACCATAGCGATAACCGTGGACTGCTGTCATTAATGCAAACGATCTAGTCTTTCCTGATCCTCTGCCACCATATGCGTATCTAGTCCTAGCCTCGCCTTCAAATACAGGAACTAATTTAGGTGGGAGTTCTATCTGAGCTACGTCACTCATTAACCTTACCAACTAATTCTATAACAGTTGGTTTCATAGTTCCATCAGTAGAACTTATATCTTGATCCATCTTATCGTGATAGCCATGCTTACCTAGAACGAGTTTAGTAATTGCTGAATTAAACGTGTTTGACAAGCCTCCATTGAGTAAGGTTAGCTGTTGCATTTGTAATACCTTGTCTAATATGTCGGAAAACTGTTTGTCTTTATGCTTACTCCAATCATATAAAGTGTCTCTATGTAAGTCTAAAACAATAGCTAATCCTTCTATGCTAGGGATCATATGACCGTGATTACCATAGTCTCTGATATAGTCATAAGCCTGTTCTTCTAGTTCTTTACTCCACTTAGTTGGTCTAGCCATTAGATACCTCGATCCTTTGCAGTTTTTGCAGCCTGTCTAAAATTCATAGCGCTTGGTCTTTTCTTGTTACCTTTCCTTCTCATCGTTTCTTTACTACCAGCTGCTATCCTTCTTTTCTTTGCATGTATGTTTGCATACAGTCCAGTCTTAGCCATTTAGTTTCTCCTCATTGAAGAGATTATTTTCTGTAACAAAATTGTTGATCTGATTATTAATTATTTCGTTTACTTCTTCATCTTCGATACTTAATATATCAGCAGTCATCTCACACAATGCTACATACCTCACTTTCCACATATCTCTGTCAAACTTTAATTGTTCTATTTTACTTTTAGTCATTCTCTCTCCTAATTGGTCTAGGACACGCAAAATTCGGTTGTAAGCACTAAATGTAGTACCAAAAAATAAATGCCCTAGCCAATTAAATCTCTCCAATCATCAGGTAACTGTAGTTTTATGCCAAGATCATCTTCAATCCACATAATTACTTCATCGCAATATAATCCCATTTCTTTTGTATTAAGACTTGTTGTCGATTTTAGCACCACTACTGGTTTATTTGCAACCTCCTCTACTCTAGTCTCTAGAAACTCTTTTCGACAATGATCATGAATTGCATCTTTAGTGTTACCAGTCTCTACTCTAACCTGTTCAATGATTGCCCAATACATAGCGTTTTGTTTCTGAGTTCTAGTCATTTTGTTTGGCTTAATACTTATAACAGCCTCATCACCACTAGTATTTTTAAAAAATGTTCTAGTCATGTTCTCTATGATCTCAGCTTTAGGCTTTTCACGTTTCAATATTCTTGATAATGTTTCACTCATTAGCGCTCCAATGTTCATCAACAAGACCAAGCCTAATTAGTTGACGTTTAGTTCTTGTAATTGCAAATTGAGCCATCTCCTCAATAAAATAAGGTTTGTAATATGAATGGTCTTTCGTATCGTATAGCATGTGGCATGAGTGGCAGCCATAAAAACCTATATCATTACCATGAGAATCTTTAGCCTTCAATCCAACTCCAGCTCCATTTTGATGACAAAACACTACCTTCTCATTGTTCACTCCTGAGTCACAAACATCAGATCGAAAAGTACACGCTTTCCCTTTAGCGCTACGAGTTATCGAGTTTTGTTTCATTTATATTCCACCTAGTTTCAAAATCTAATCCCCAATCAGCAAAAGTTAAGATCACATCAGCTACAGAATAAACAACCTTAACAGTTCCACCTCCAACTTCTTCTATGTGTTGAATGCGTTCCTTTTGTACTTTGCTTAAATACCCTTTAGGTGTTGAGGTGCTAGGTTTTTTAACTTCTAGTCCATAATACATGCCATCATTAACAACAGTAATATCAGGAACACCAGCTTTAACACCTTCAGCTTTTAATCGACCAGCCTCACGTTTACTACGATTACCACCATTAGGTACTGCCCAATAACAAACTTTACGCATGTCTAAATATTGACATATTGCTTTTTGAATATCATGCTCTTCATTTTTCATTTGGCTTTGTACATATCCATAATTAAATTATATTTCATTTGATCACATAACAAAATTATTTGCTCACAAAGTTTAGTCTGTAATTCTTTATCTTCAATACCATCAATAGTTTCTAATACATTTCTAATTGTAGCTATTAATTTTTTTCTTTCGCTGTGATCAAGTTTTTTTGCCATAAGATAAGTTTTCTGTGTTGCCTAAATAATTTGCTAAACCAAAGATTGCTAAATGAAATAAAGGTTTATCTGCTTTTATACGATGATTTAATCCTGACCTTGAACAACCTAACAGCTCACTAGCTTTATCTTGTGTAAGACCTAATCGTTTGAGTTCTGCTGGTATTGATTGATAATAGATTATAGACATAATATTAGTATCGAAAAAGACTCTATTATATCAATATTAAGACAATGTTTTGGTTGGTTTAACTTTAAGTTTCGCTTTCAGCGACTCACTTTCTGTAGAGCGAGGGATAAATCCCTTTTTAAGATCAAGAGCTTTTGCTTTTTACTTATCAGGATGCAGTTTGGAGTGGGTTGAAGTTCAGGCGAATCAATCCCTAAACACTAATTAAAGCATTTAGAGATTATCATCAGTCTACAGCTCATCGCAGTATCATCCAATGCTTATAACCATCATAGCTATACAAGTTAAGGTTCATTGCTACCGTATGATCGGTACTCAGCCTTCTGCAACCCTACGCTAGATTTTCTTTATCGGTTCAAGGTGGTTACCAGTATAAACCTTCTTAATCTAACATCAATCAGCAGCTCCTTGAAATACTTGCCGAATCTCTTTTTTACGGTGTGAGTGCGAATTAACAGACATATCACCTTCGTATTCCGATAGTTGCCTTATGATCTGAAAATGGTATAATCTTTCATAGAACGGTGGGGCAAACACCAGTTTAGAAAATGCTTAGAGCTTCAACCACTCTAGGCATTTTTGCTATCTGAGCTGTAATTTCTACTCAAATAACTCTAAATCAAGACTTCATATGATACATAAATTTTTATGTGATCTAATTTATTTTATAAAAATAAGTGCATATTAGCTTGACAGATTGTATCGAATATGAGACAATGACTTTGTCATCGAGACATTTGGTGGCGCTTTTAACTTAAATTGGAGATCTAAATGGACAAAATACTTAAAGTTATTGACAACGATACAGCTCAACCGTGGACTATCAAAATAATCGCTAAAAACGATGCTTATGGACGTGACGATTGCTTAACTCATGATGATGACGAACTTATGGTCGAGTTTTATGATGGTCGTTACATAGAAGGCTTCGATCCTGAAGGTCAATTTGTATCACGTTACAATCTTTCTACTATCGCACAAGAAACTTATCAAGGTATTAACTTAGATGGTGGTATTGCATCATGGACAATTAATGCACCAGTTATGGTAGAAGTAAGAAAATGGCTCAAGGATCAAGCATTTACTTACTATGCAATTGAGCAATTTACTGGTACACACGCTTACAATTAATTTTAACAGGGGAGCAAAGCTCCCCATCATTTGGAGAAGTATATGGAAGCAGTTAACACACACTTTATGAGAAAAAACGGTAGACAACAACACCGTATGGCGCTGGTGATCAACAGAGGGCGCAAATGGACTCACGTTGTCTTTGTTGAATATCCAGTTCAGGTTGAAAAAGTTCTTAACAAAGAAGCTGAAAGTTTTGTTCACTTACCTAAGTATGACAAAAAGTTATTTAGGCAAATGAGAACAATGGCTAAGACTTGGTACGGTAGAAAATCTAACGCACCTAAGAATATTCAACTATCAATTTGGGGAGCATAATTATGATAATGCAACCAACGATCTATAGCTTTAACGCTATTAAAGAAAAATTACACAATGACGAAGGGCATCATGGTTCTGTTGCTCACGTAGTTGAATTAGTTGCTAAAGATGGTCAAGACCTTGAGGTTTGGTATCACACACATGCTAAGAGATATGAAGTTTGTGTTGGTATGGATGAAGATTGGGTTTTAGAAACTAAATTGTGGAATTCTGTTAAAAGAAAATTACGTCAATTGAATGTGGAGGCATTGTAATGAGAAGTTTTGAATCTATTATTGATCAGCGCATCGAAGAAGAAGAACATATGCTAGATGAAGATGACTTTCATTTTGGTGACGATGAGATTTGTGTTGATAGAGTTTATTACATGAATGGCTATGAGGCATGGAAAGTAATACAACTTGGACAAACTGAAGGCACAAATGGTGTAGCTAAGTTTTTTGTTACTATGATTAGACTATCTGATTCTCAACTAAGAACGATCCTCGAATCTACTTTTAGAAAAAAATGGAAATTGTATCGCACTTAATGTTTCATATTTGATATAATATTACTAAATCAGAAACAATTTATAACTTAACTTGGAGACAAAATGGAAACTGCAAAAGAACTTAGGCAAGGTGACGAATGGCATTCACAATGGGAAGCTAATTTTGATAATGCTCGTGACGAATGTATGACTGAAGCTGACAACATTGTCATGGAGGTCGAGCATATAGTTGGTGATCTTGATCAAAGACTTGATGTACAAAATACTTTAATTTTAGCTGAAGCTATTAACAAAGTAATTCAATTAAGATACTACACGTACATTGACCAATTTAATAATGTAGCTTACGATTATGATTTTAGTAATGACATCAAGATGGTGCTACAGGATCGTTTATCTTTTGAAATGGAGGTTAGATAATGGCTGATATAAATGGTGTGGAATTGTCATACGCTACTAAAGATGAGTATGACTTTGAAGGTGGTGAATACGATGATGGTGAAGTTCAAACTGCTATGCAAAATAACATGCATGGCAAATGGACTAAAGAAAACTTTGAGGAGTTTCATAAAAACAACCCTGAAATCTATAACTTATTTGTTAAGTTCACAAACATGGCTACACAAAGAAAGAAATACTATTCTGCAAAAGCTATATTTCACAGGATCAGATGGGAAAGTATGATTTCAGGTGAGGGCGATTATAAAATTGATGATGGGTGGATTTCACACTACGCTAGAAAGTTTATGGATGACTTTCCTCAACACTTAGGTTTCTTTCAGACAAGAGACAGACAAAATTCTTACCACTCATGAATAATCATTTTACAGATGTTATCACGGAGCTTAAACGAGTCCGTGATGCATATTACGATTCAATCTTTGAAGACTGCGATGAAACTATTATCGTAGCATTAAAAAATAAGATGGATGATTTACAAGGCTTGGCTAATAATGGTCAAGAATTTATAGTTAACTTTTAAGGAGAAGTATATGGCAGATATGAAAACAATTGATGTACAAGGTAAGTCTTACGCTGAAGTAGGTGAAAGAGTTAAGGCTTTTAAAGAACGCTACGGTGACACAGGTCAAATTTTAAGTGAGATCATTCAGAACGATGACGTTAAGGTTGTTATGAAATCGCATTGCATAGTTGACAATGTAATTTTAGGTACTGGTTTTGCTGAAGAGATTCGTGGTAGCACTCAGGTCAATAAGTCTAGTGCTTTAGAAAACTGTGAGACCAGTTCAATTGGTAGAGCGATTAGTTTTGCTACAGGTTTTATGAGTGATGGTAGTAAGATTGCCTCAACTGAAGAAATACAGAATGCTATTGTGCAACAGTCACAAGTTGATGCTCACTTAAAGACTATGAAAGTAGCAGTTGCTTATGTCTCTACAGCTTTTAAACTTGCTATAGCTAATGATGATGCTGAAGGTATTGAAGAGGCTAGGGCAGATATGCATGGCAACCAACACTTACGATCAGAAGTCAATAAACTTCTTAACGCTGAAGAAGAAGAATTTATGCGTGAGTACATGGACAAAAAGAAAGAAATAGCTAAAGCTAAGTCTGAAGAAAAGACAGCTAATAACATAGCTCATGCTAAAGCATTTGCTGAGAAACAAAAGAACACGGAGGTTTAGCACCTGTATCTGTGTCGGCACTCCAATGTCGTTAGAGTTAAACAAACGCTACGATTGGTTACCGTAAGTAACCCCAAATTTTAATAAGGAAAGGAGATACAATGATCAACAAGGCAATACTATTGGGCAATTTGACTGAACCACCTATGTTTACCCAATTGCAAAATGGTGGCACGGTAGCTAGAGTCAAGTTAGCTACTAATAAAACGTGGAAAGATAAGGCTACTGGTGAACGCAAATCAGTTGCAGAGTACCATACCTGTGACGTGTGGAATCAATTGGCTGAGACATTACAGAAACTTGATCTTGATACAGGCACTCAGGTGTACATAGAAGGTGAGATACATACTAAGACCTATGAGAAGGATGGTGTTAAGAAATGGTCTACTGTAATCAAACTTGGTGGCTTTGGATCAGAGTTTCGTATTCTGTCTAAAAAAGAACCTAAACAAGAGACACAACAAACTGAGCAACCTAAAACAATAGTGCCAGTTGCATCAGACGAGTTTGAAGATGACATCCCATTTTAAAATAATTGCACTAGCCTTACTATTGACTGGCTGTAGTGCTTTACAAGACAAGAGAGATGATCTATTAAAACCACCTAATGTGTTAGATCAACTTTATTGTGAAGGCGAAAACATGACATTGTGTTCAGGTTTTCTTACTCAGAAAGATTTAATTAAGGAGAAATAATATGTTGACATGGAAACCAAAAAATAAATTTAAACCTTACATTTCAGTATCAATGAATAAAGAATACATTGAGGAAACGTGGTCTAAACCAGCATTTGAAAAAGCAATGCGTAAATATGGTGTTGAGATTGATAGAAGAAAATCTATGGCTCGTCTTATAGAGGAAAATTATGACATTCTTACTTGAGACTACAGTACCTTTATTGGCATTGATCGGCACAGGACTTGTTAGTTCAGGTCTTGTGATGCTCTTAATGACACTAGGGATGCCTGATGAAAAATAAATTCACAGATGAAGAGCTTATGGCTTTTGCTGATAAAGAAAGTAAAGGTGAAAGAGCTATGGACATATTAGGTGTGTTACTTAAAGGTGATGTGGAATCAACGATACTGGCTAGAAGATTAGCTGTATTTACTGAAACTCGTAACGCACTTATTAACACTTTAATTGGAGATAACAATGAAGACACTAATAGGAACAATTAATGTAATCAAATTTTTAATGTTAGCAACCATTATGTTTTGTTGTATGTACTTAACTATGTGGTTTCATCATTACGAACCGATGATTATGTGATGCATAAACGTAGAACAATATTCTATACATTAGCTGATGGGCAAAAAGTTACATGCAGACAGGTAGCAGATGAAATAGGAATTTCTGAATCTGCTGCAAGAAATCGGTTAATAAGATCAGATGATCCAGCATATATTTTCAAACCTTATTCTGTAAAGAATGGTGGTAAACCAAGAGGTAAACAAAAAAAACCTAAAGTTGTGCTACCTTATGAAGATGATATGTGGAAGCTAGTAATGAAAATGGGAACAAAAAATTATGATTAATATTATTCAAGGTAACAATTTAGACTCTTTAAAAAAACTAGAATCTAATAGCATAAATACTTGTGTTACCAGTCCACCATATTTTGGACTACGTGATTACGGTACAGGTACTTGGATTGGTGGTGATGAAAATTGCCCTCACAAGCGAACTACTAAGATTAGTAAAAATACAGCAACAGGTCATAAAGGCATGAGTGATAAAGGTCATGTAGTAGGTGATGCTATATATAAATCTGTCTGTCCTGATTGTGGTGCAGTAAGAGAAGATCAACAACTTGGATTAGAAGATAGTCCTGAAGAGTTTGTAGAGAACTTAGTAATACTATTCAGAGAGATTAGTCGTGTACTAAGAGATGATGGAACTGTATGGCTTAATTTAGGAGATACATATTGTGGTACTGGACATAAAGGCAACCATGTTGATCCAAAACATAAAGAAGGTAGAAACGCACAAAAGATTGCAGTTAACAATAAATTAGATGGTTTTAAATCTAAAGACTTAATAGGTATACCGTGGCGAGTAGCATTTGCATTACAGCAAGATGGGTGGTATTTAAGACAAGATATTATTTGGCATAAGCCTAACCCAATGCCTGAAAGTGTAAGAGATAGATGTACTAAAGCTCATGAATATATTTTCTTGTTAAGCAAAAACAATAAATATTATTATGATAATGAATTAATAAAAGAACCATCTAAGTACGCTGGAGATGATAGAGGTTCTAGACCTGATTCAAGAAAAAATACTAATATGAACAGCATGAGTGGTGTCACACCAGCTCTTAAAAATAAACGATCTGTTTGGACAGTATCAACTAAACCATACAAAGGCGCACACTTTGCTACTTTCCCAATAGATTTAATTGAGCCATGTGTATTAGCTGGATGTCCTGAAAAGGTTTGTGTTGATTGTAATGAACCATACAAAAGAAAAGTAGAAACAATTAAGACTGAAATTGTTACTGAAAAAACTAACGCCTTGTCACCTGACTTTGTTGATGGTAAGAAGATAATCTACCAAAGACCTAAATTAGTGCCACAAAAACAATTTGTTGATTTCTTAAGATCAAAGGCTAGTGCTGAAGTAGTTACAAAAAAAACTGGCATCAAATGGAATACTACTAATCATTGGTTTAGATATGACAACTCAGGGTTTTCTTATCCTACTGTTGAAGACTGGAATGCAGTAGCGTATTTATTTATTGACGATTCTGAAGAGTTTAAAGCTATTGATCATGGATTAACTTATATAGAAAGCTCTGAACCACCTCAATGGAGACCTAAAGTTGAATACAGTCATATTGACCACGGTCTAGTTAAACAATGTAAGTGTGAGACTAACGAGACTAAAGGTGGAACTGTACTTGATCCATTTGGTGGTGCCGCTACAACAGGCATAGTTGCAGAGAACAACAAACGTAATGCAGTATTGCTAGAACTTAATCCTGAGTATATCGAAATAGCAGAGCAACGATTAGCTAAAAACCGAGAGGCTATTGCACAAGCTGAATACGAAGATAACTTACAAGCTAAGTTTGATTTTTAATCATTCCATTGGGCATTGCGTTTGCGATGTCCGTTCCAAGCGATCCAGCCGCCTAATCGAAGTGCGTAGTAAGCGAGGTAATTTATAATCTTAAATCCGTTTACACAAATGCAAATGTCTCTAAAGAGCATATCTGCCCATTTTTGAGACTTTTTCTCTGTAGCACCTTTCTTGCCACCTAAACGAAGAACTTCGTATTTATAGGCATAATCGTGGACTAGACCACCACTTAATAGGACACCCATAGGAGAAAGCCAACTTCTTAATGGCTTGGGTACACTAGCTCCATCAAATATAAAGCCTTTAGGAATTACATAATAGGTTGGATGTGTATTACCTTCATGAGTAATAGCAAATTTCCAGTCCTTAGTAATCTCCCAAGTCCTTGTTTTAGTGAGCCATAGTAAAATTCCACCTACAAGACCTTTAGATTTAGTCTCCATAGGTACTGGTTTCATGTGTGGCATTTCTTTGTATTCAATTTTGATCATGGTTTCTCCTTATAAGTTGTTGTTTTTACTCACTTTTTGGCGAGTTGACTGCCGAAAAAGAAGCTAAGTATCATTTCTGCGAATGAGTAGATTTCTGCGTTCTTGACCATACCTGATACTGTCTCATAAGTTGTTGTATCAGGGGTTAGCTTGAATCCTAAGATTGAAAAGCCTTCCTTGATAGTAGGTATAACTGTGTCAAATCCCATGACAGGAGCGAACTGGATTGTAATAAGAAGTCCAAGCACGGTGAGGATGACTATGCGCCTGTTCATTGCGCTAAAGGGGGATTCTTTGGCTGCCATCTCACGAGCTTGATTTATAGAAGCATTCTGAGCTTGCATACCTTGAATCATTAATTTCTGTTGTTCAGCATTAGCGTGTTGTTTCATAGCAAATAGTTTGGCAAAGAAACCTAAAGCTACTGGCGCTATACTAGTTAATAAGCTAATCATAAGAGTTTCATAAGAAGATCACCTAGTCCAATGTCTACACTTGTCATAACTACAAAGGCTATTATTAATCCTTTACCCATAGACATAAACTTTAAATTCATGTTCTTGATCTCTCTAACATCCTTGTATAAATCTTCAATCTGTTTTTCATGGCGATCTAACTGCGCCTGTTGTTTCGCTGTCATTAGTATTTTCTCTTAGGTCTAGGTGGTAATTTTCTTTTTTTGTAAGGCATAATATCTCCTATGTTATCAGTTACTTAGTGGATTGTCTAATGACTGCTGTATGCGTTTCATTAGTTTTTCTTCTGTGTCATCTAATTGTATGTCAAATTTATCGAGCTTATTGTCCATTGTAGTAATCCGTACATCTATTGATTGTAGCTTTGAATCTATTCTATTTTCAAGATTATATTGTGCTGTGCGTAATCTAGCAAGGTCTTCCTTTAACTCAACTTTAATATCTTTAGCTACTTCTTCTACTCGTAGTACATCAGCCGAAGTTTTTTCCATAGATGATTGTATTGCTCCTAAGTCCAAATTTGCAATTCCTTCCACTTTCTGATACATCAAGAACGCTCCATAGAGTGAACCAACTATTGTAGACAGAAGAGCAAATGCACCTACTAGCTGAGTGTATGTAAACCTTAGACTACCGATCTTTAGTCGTTTATCAACTAAGCCTTCTATCTCTGCTACCTTGTCACCTAAATCAGTTGTCAAATCCATCTCCTTGTTGCATTGATTTTAACAGTTCTATTTCTTGGCGCAACTTTTCAACTTCTAAGCGCCTAGCCTGAAGTTCTAAAGTGAATAATTTATGGCACTCAATTCGTTTTCTTGGAGCATCCAACGGTATAACAATTCTTGCGTATATACCTAACTGTTTTGTTTCAGGATTAAGTGGATCAGGTTTGCCAATAATTGGTGCTATTGCATTGTTTATTATTCCAGTCAAGCCTACATCGAATACAGTTGATCCACCGATAGAGTTAGAACAATCAAGATCACCAGCTTTAATGCTATCCGTACCAAAACTAGAACCACCACTAGGCAATTGCAAGTTAAGAGATGTACTGTTAGCTAATGTTTGTGTTGAAATTAGCATTAACAGTAACCACTTTATTTGAATTTTGAACATATTCTAGTAGCTACTAAAGTCTTACTCACATCTTTACTCCTTAATTTAGACAATGAACAAACGTACCTAGCATCCTTAATATTACTTTCTCTGATGTAAACATCAAACTTTACTTCTTTTAAATAACTTAGAGGCACAATTTTATAAGCTGTAACAAAAGGTATCGGTGTCTTTAAATCTTCTGCAAACACTCCTATCTCATAATACTCAACATCAGGTCTTGAGTTCCATAGCCTAATGTTGGTCTTCTTTATTCCATCTACTCCACTTACTTTCCAAGTAGGATACGTTGGAGTTTGTTGGTGACTATGTACTGCAACATTTAACAGTAACAAACATAATACTACTGCGCTACGCATTGAGCTAACACTACAGCCTTGTAAGAGCCACCAGGGAATGCTCTGTTACCACCATATACAGCTACAGACGTTGCCTCTATCCAAACACTACCAGCCACGCTTAATGGGTAAGATCGCATTGCGCCAGTAGTCGTACTAGCCGCCTGATACCCTGACATGCCACTTTCACCAGTAGCCTTAACTGCAACAGTTCCTGTCCACGTCACGTTGTCTGACAAAGAAGGACTTGAGCTAAAACTTGTGGGGTAAGTCACTTGACCGAAGTAGGCATTAGCAAGTGAAGAATCTATACGGACTACTACGGTTCTTCCGCCACTAGCTGGTAAAGTCGTTAAAGTATGAGCGCTTGGATTTCCATATTTTCCTGTTTGAGTCGTTGCAATTGTGCATCTCGATTCAACTGTGCCATCAATATCTGCTGCTATAGTTGGTGTTGCTGTTGCACTAAGGATCAAGCTAAGTGCGATTAATAGTTTTTTCATTTGTATTGCTCCTCTATCATTTCGTTCATTAAATTATCTTGCGCCAAGCTCCTTAATGCTCTCCTATTATCCACTATAGTACCACCTTGTAAAGCATCAGCATCTGGTAAGAAGTTATCAGGTATTGTAGACACATAATAGTTTGTTAAATTAGTTACATTGTTTAGCTGTTGAAGTATGACTGACTGTGCTATTTCATTTGCCATTGCTATAGCATTTTCTACATCAGCTAACATAAACTCTAGTGATTCTTCATCTTCTTTCTCATCTTCTTCTTTCTCGGCTTGATCTTCTTTGCTTAATTCACGATCTGTTTCTTTTTGTGCAATAGCTACTGACTCATCTTGTAATGCATCGTAATCAGGAATTTCAGGTAAAGGAGGTGGTTTAGGTTTTACATAATTTGGACAACTAGGATCGCTTTGAGGATCAAATTTACAGCGATCAAATCTATAGATATATCTAACATCAGCACCTTCTATGCTACCTGTGCCTTCTTGCTTTAGCCTACCATCGCCAAATACTGCAATAGGAGTGTAGGGCAACGCTATAGTCCTTCTTACCTCTGTTCCGCCTTCACGTTGCGACCAATCTTGTACATCTTGAAACACATAGCCACCACCTACTTTATCGTTCTCAAGAGTAACAATGTAATCATCTTCTTTGTTTTTGATTGGTGTATATTTATAGGTAACGCCTGAAACATCCATACCACCAATACCATCAGCACCAAGATAGGTAGGAGTCATTGTCCATTCTAAGCCACTAATAGCTACGTTAGGTGTGTATCCGAATGTGTAAGCGTGTACGCTAGAAGAACAAGAAAGCAGTAGCAAGACCACCCATGATCTTAATAACATCATCTCTTTTCTCCTCAGTTGTTTTTTGCAAGTCTATGCTAGGAACAGGAATCTCATCGCTGTGTACCTCCCATGCTGCTGTAGCCTCGCTACCTATTTTGCCCATATACGGACAGGGAGTTCCCGCCATAGCCATCGCCCTGTGAATTTCGCCACTTGGATCAGCACATAGTAATGAAACTGCTGCAACCTTCATACCAAAGTCGTATAGCGTTTTTGCGTTTTTTAGTCTAAGGCAATTGGATTCAGTATACGTAGCGCCTAGACTTAGAGAAAATATTTGTGTACCCATTGCACCACTTGATGAGATCGTACAAAGGTCTGAGTTGTTGCCACCTACGTTTGGAGATATGGCGCTTGGTGGAGGCGAATTTACTGTCGTTTCGTTTTCTGACTTTGTAGTTACCGTAGACGTTGTATTCTGCGTTATTGAGCTTTCGTCTACTGCCATAGCCGAGAACGACACTATCCAAAAAGCTACAACTATAAACCCAGCTATTACATTGTTACGCAGTCTGTCAGACATTAGCCTTCTAGTGCTGTTATACGAGCTTCTAACTCTTGTATTGTTTTGACTAATAAAGGTACAAGTTTGCTTTGGTCTATACCTTGATAAACTGGTCTTGTTTGTTCATTACCATCATCATCAGTATAAGTTTTTGTTTCATCTTTAATTCCATGAGCTGCTTCAGGAACAATACCAGTTACTTCGTGTGCTAAAAAGCCATCTAAAGTAGTATTAGTGTCATCTGAAATCCAATTAAATCTACAGGGTTTAAGTTGCTTTAATCTAGTTGTAGCATCCCAAGTGTAATCTACATTTTCTTTTAATCTATAATCTGAAGAAGTATTATAAGAAACACTATTAGAATCTCCCCTAACAGAACCTTTATTAGTTCCATCAAGAGTAAAGTTCATATAATAAACAGTACCATTGGACTCTGCACTTTGGTTTAATACTGTACACCAATCACCACCAGTAACTGATTGATGGCACACTTTAAAAGGAGTTTTCCAAGTGATATTAGCATTTGCATTTACTGAAGCTGCAACTTTAAAATTAATGTTTCCACTTGATTGCATAATTGAAGATACTTTGCCAGTACTTATTGCTCTTTCATTTCCTGAACCATCAGCCCAAGAATTTTGTGAAAGCCAAAGATTTTTACCTGAACCAGCAGAATGTTGACCAAATATAAAGCCATTACTACCTACTTGGAAACCACTATATCCACTATATAATTCTAAGGGTGTTGAACCAACAGCCATTGTTCCAGTAACTTGAGCGCCTTTTAATGTTGTTTCAAATTTTTTAACATCATTATGATACAAAGCTGTTTCACCATCTTTAACAGCATTAAAATATGCTTCGCCATTAGCAGCCTGTATTTGAAAAGAAGTATCACTTCTAATAACTAAAATTCCAGTTCCAGCATCATTGATATATGAATTTGAACCATCGTGATAGATTTCTAAGTCATTACCTGTACCAAACCTAGCTTTAGTATTATCGTTAAAGTCAACACCAGTTGCTCCACCTACTGAACTAATGCCAGTTAGGTTAGCACCACTACCAGCATAACTAGTAGCAGTTACTACACCACCATCACTAATACTGGCTACCTCTGAGCCATTGCTTTGAAACTTAATATCCTTGCCCGAACCATCTGCGTTCAGCGTAAGGTGTTCGTTAGATGATTTAATTGTGGACATTTATTACTCCTATGTTTCCAAAGATTGACTTAGAGAATTTACAAAAGCATTCTTACCAAAAGTTAATTGTTCTAGGTTAAATTGGCTTTGTGCAATCTTCCTATCTAAATCGTTAATGTGGTTAATCATTGCTTGTTGTTCACCTGTCATATCTTCAATATTAAATTCTTTGTCGTCTATTGTGATCACAGGCTTTTCTTTTTGTTTTTTAGCCATTGTCTACTCCTTTGTTAAGATGCTATCGCTGCATCAATTGCTGTAAAGCTCTCGCTTCCCCAAATAGATGTTGTGCCATCTATCTTCTTCTTTGCTTTCATTAATACTAGGTGTTCTTTATTCCTAGCTACTCTTGCTGCAAATTCATCATCAGTTTCATCAGCACCTTTACTGCTGTTGACTTCTCCTACTGAATGCCCCATAGCTACATAAGCTGCTGCTACTTCGTCTGTTGTCATATCGACATCCATACCTTACTCCTATCCTTCTAGTGTTGTTATTCTTGCTGCCAACGCAGTATTCTGTGCTGAAAGCTCCTGTATTGCTTTAATAAGTGGGTATATAAACATTTCTTGCGAAAGCATTTGTGAACCATCTCTTGAGTCTTCTTGCCAACCACCAAATGTTGAAACCCCAGCAGTATCTAAAGCTGCTTTTACTTCTTGTGCTAACATTCCGTGTAAGGTTATGTCAGTATCCATATGATTAGTATCTGCATCATAATCATTTAAGGTATTAGGAATATCTTGACTGCGTTTCCACTTATAAGTTATTGTGCGTAAATCATTGATAAAATCTAAACCAAGTGTTGCATTTTGTATATTTGTTTTCTTTCTTTCGTCTGAACTTCTAGTCCAAGAAGCGTTACTACTAAAATTGTTATAGACTTTATTACTTGGCTTACCAAAGGCAAATTCATTTGAACCAGCATCAATATTGTAGCCAATACAAATAGTATTACTATAAGATGCAGCAGCACCTCTAGCAGCAGCACCAATAGCTATATTTTGTGTACCAGTAGTTGTAAGATAACCAGCTGATGCTCCTATAATTGTATTATCAGTTCCAGTTGATACAACAGTTCCTGAGTTATAACCTATAATAGTATTGTCACCACCAGTTGTTATATTGTCACCAGCATTAGTACCCACACCAACATTATGAGTAGCAGTAGTGTTAGCTAATAAAGCATCTTTACCAACAGCTACATTGCTATGCCCTGTAGTGTTAGCATCTAAAGCACTATAACCTACTGCAACATTGTTAGAAGCTGTAGTGTTTTTTGTTAAAGCATAATTACCAACAGCTACATTGTTACCTCCTGTTGTATTTGCATCTAAAGTTTGATAACCCATAGCTACATTTTCAGAACCTGTAGTGTTAGCTACTAAAGCCACATAACCAACTGCTAAATTACTAATTCCTGTAGTGTTAGCATTTAAAGCAGCATATCCAAGAGCAGTATTGTTACTTGCAGTAGTATTACCCCCTAAAGCTCCAACACCAAAAGCTACATTAGCAGCTCCAGTAGTATTAGCATCTAACGCTAAAGCACCTACGGCTGTATTTTGATTTCCAGTTGTAGTAGCATACAATGCGTGTTTACCGACTGCTGTATTAAGAGTAGCAGTGGTATTTGAAATTAAAGCCTCTCTACCTATAGCTGTATTGTCAGTACCAGTTGTATTACTTTGTAAAGCAGTATAGCCATACGCTGTGTTAAAACTACCTGTTGTATTACCAGACATTGCATAATGACCAATAGCTAAGTTACTAGCACCTGTAGTGTTAGCCATTAAAGCACTTCTACCTACTGCTGTGTTATTTGCTGCTGTAGTGTTATTGTAAAGTGCTTGTCTACCAATTGCTGTATTGTCAGTACCAGTAGTGTTACTGTATAAAGAGGCTTCACCAACTGCTGTTCCAGTTCCAGTAGTATTAGCTTGTAATGATTTAAAACCAATTGCTGTTACATCTTGGGCAGAAGTAGTAGATTGTAAAGCCTGATAACCTAAAGCTGTATTATTAGCACCTGAAGTAATTGCTGTGCCAGCATTATCACCTAAACCTACGTTATAGTCACCTGTAGTAATTGAATCTACTGCGTTAGCACCTAGTCCTATATTGCTAGTAGCTGTTTGTACAATTGGTACTGTACCACTAGCAAGAGTATCGCTGTCTACTGTTCCGTCAGGCAATCCACCAACAGCTAGTCCTGTTACTGTGCCTGATCCATTAATTACTATTGCCATTCGTTACTCCTTTAAGGTTTTGGATGGGCAGCTTTGATTGCTGCTATGCCATCACGCCACGTTGTTGTATTGTTGACTAAATCGTCATACCGCATCTCGTCTTGATTGAGTAGGTCATATTTAGCTTTGCGAAGTCTTGAATACTCTAAGGCATCGTATGCTGCTACTGCTGAATCAAATTCTGCTTCTGTAATAGCGTTGTCTACCCAAACAAAACTAGCATAGGTTTCCCCATTAGTAGAATTACTCCAAGTAGAAGTTGGATGTGCTTTGAATAAAGCGTTAGTAAGTTTATCAAAATTATTCATTATGCTTCTACCTCTATAATATGCATACTGTGTGGATAATACGAATCAGTTAGTAACCTTCTACCTGATATACTATTTTGTAATGTAAGTGTATATGTTCTTGCGCTTGTACTACTAGAAGCTCTAGCAATCACTTGCGTAAAATGTGGAGTAAAGTGTGTTAGGTTATTAGGTGAATAAGTATTCCAATGCAAATCTCTTCCATCTACAATAGTCGTGCCACCTTCTTTTGTGTGCATTTTAAATTCAAAGTTAACACCTGCTGAAGCACCATACAATTGGAATGTTAAAGTACTAGTAATGTACAGAGTAGATGTCGCACTAGCTGGTGTATAAGCTAGTGAAAGTATCGTGTATTCAGTTGTGTCTGTCCAAGTACCAGTTTTTTGTAAAGTATTAGTGAAAGCAGCTTTTAAGACTTTTCCACCACTTACACCAGTTAAGTTTGAACCATCAAGTGCTGGTAAAGCTCCAGTTAATTTAGAAGCTGTTAGAGCTGAAATCCTAGCATCTGCAACTGTGCCTGTTAGGTTGGCTGCTGGTACACTAGAGTTCTCATCTAGCAAAGTACCTGTTGTGTCGGGTAATGTTATCGTTCTGTCTGTACTCGTATTCGGAGCAGTTATAGTTAGTACCCCTGTTCCTGAAGCGTTGCCTTGTATTTTTACTTTTGCCATTATGCTATCACCCAAGTTGAACCCGTAGGTACTGTGACTGATACCCCTGAATTGATTGTAATAGGCCCAGCAGTCATAGCGTTGTTGCCACTCGTTATGCTATAGTTAGCTGCTATGGTGTGTGCGTGTTCGTATAGACCTTCGTCTGTAGTATTACCACCACCTACTGCTGTCCAAGCTGATCCATCGTAAATCTCAGCACTAGAATCTGTTGTATTAAATCTGATAAAGCCTGTTGCTGGTGATCCATCTCTTTGACCTGTTGTACCTACTGGAAGTTTAGCAGAGCCTGTTGCTGACGTTTTATCTACAATAGAAGCTACACCATCGAGTAAATTGATTTCTGTAGCATCTGAGGTGATTGCTGTGCCACCTACCTTCCATTGTCCTGATGTTAAATTTGGTTTAATGGCTGTAGTGCCATCTAATAAATCATCGATTGCATCTAAGTCACTATTAAGTTTCGTTCCCCAAGTATCGTCTGAAGCATCTACTTCAGGCTTGACTAGGTTAAATGTAGTTGTAGTAGTATCTGCCATATCTTAGTCCGTTAATGTTACTGTTGTTGTTATTTGTGGAGTTTGCGCTCCACCATTAGTATACACCGTTACTGTTTGTTGACCTAGCGAGTTGCCTACTGGGATAGTTGTGTCGAATGATCCACCACCTCCACCCATTGACTCTCCAGTTACTTGTATTCTTATGTTTGTGTACCCTGTTACACTTTGGTCAATTGCTGTATACCAACCTTGTGCGTAACTGCCACAATCTCCTCGACCTGTGTGTACTGCTCCACTTGGTTCAGCTCCAGCTATTTCTACCTTGCCTGATCCATTGTATTTAACATACAAATAATGATCTATACAATGCCTTCTCGTGTCTGTATATGTTACTGCTGGTAAACCTTCTGTCCAAACTTCTGTACCATTAAAGAACACTTTATCCATAGAAGTGCCATTAAAAAAGACTTCTTCTGTTTCAGCTATTTCTGTTCCGTTAATAAATAATCCCATTACGAAGTCTGTATATATAAGTTCCCACCTGATGTCCAAATTTTAGCCATACCTTTTGTTGATTGAGTAGCAAACGGTGTAGCTGTTTCTACAAATGCAGTTGTTGCCACTTGTGTTGTGTTAGTTCCACTAGAAGCTGTAGGCGCAGTCGGAGTACCTGTAAGGCTCGGACTTGCTAGATTAGCTTTAGCATTAATTTGTGTTTGTACATTAGACGTAACACCATCCATGTAATTTAACTCAGCAGTAGTAGACGTTACTCCATCCATAATATTGAGTTCAGCAGTTGTTGCTGTTACTCCATCAAGTATGTTTAATTCAGCTACAGTTGATGTAATACCGTTTAATGTGTTGATCTGTGCTGCTGTTGAGGTGACTGCTACACCTGAAATTTTCCAACTACCAGCAGTAAGATTAGGTGTTATTGCAGTTGTTCCATCTAGTAGGTTATCTAACGAATCTAAGTTCGTATTAATTTTTGTACCCCAAGAACTTTCACTAGCACCAACTTCAGGCTTAGTTAAAGAATAAGTTGTAGTAGTTGTATCTGCCATTTAGCTCTCCTAAAAAGTTCCTTTCCAAACTCTTAGCTTGTCAAATTCGCCACTAAGAATATTTTTTCTTACAATTTCTTTACGTGCTTCTAGATCACTCCATTTTATACCAGCCTCTTTACACCATGTTTGTATAACGTGCATAGGTATAGTACCCACAAGACGATTTTCACCAGTTATGCCATGCTTACCTTTACGTAAATTTTCAGCACGATCTAAAACATCTTGATTATCATAAGTTTTTTCAACTATGATTTTATTATCTTTTCTATCAAAATGTACTTGTTCTTTAATCTTCATCCTTATCTCCTATAAAAGTGTGGGAACTTAAGGAGGAGTTCCCACACCGTTAGTTTACCTCAACTTTATGAAGTAGAACAATCAGCTACTAATCCTGAAGCCTTCTCGTTTTTAGAAACGAGAGTTAATTCAGTTAGCACTTGACGTGTTGTGTTATCGCCAGTCTTAGCAAGTTCAGTATTCTTAGTAGGTCTAAGAACAGCTGCACAAAACATATCGTCTTGAAGAATCCAAACATCACGTGATTGGTTTTCTCTGCTAGGAATGAACTCTACAGTTCCCCACGGAGTAACGTATACATCCATGTGCTTAACAACTTTTTGACTTTCTGATTTTACAGTTGATCTTTGGTTGTTGTTACCTGTAAAGTTAAGTGCAATGTTCATTTGGAAAGCAGATAAGTAAACTGAAGAAGCCTTACCACCGTTTTCCCAAATAGACTGCATACAAGAATCGAAGTCAGCTTGAGTAAACGCTGTCTGCGTACCGTTAGTTCTTGCAGTTGCGCCCGGAACTGATCCTGTTGGGTTAGCGCCACCTGATCCACCAATGTTTGTTACATTAGTTTTCATGTAAGCACCTAGTCCAGCTAGTTCACGTGCAGCTGATGAAGAACCAGCCTCGTACTTGTTGTTAGCAAACAAAGCCTTCTCAATGTCTAGCTTTTGCTCTTTAGCAATCTTCAAAATTTGATATGCCATCTCAGCAGAACGACCAGCCTTATCGAGTCCTTCGTCTGTGTCAGGTATAACAACTGCGTTTTTAAAGATTTGCGTGTAATTGCCTAAACGAGTCGTAACACCTCGTGCTTCAGCAGTCGTTGCATCTCCTTCAATATGCGCATTTGCAGCCGATGCTCTTAATGAGTCGGTCTGCCACTCATGGTAAGTGTTACTTGCTTTTGTTTTTTGTAGTGATGAGTAAAAAGGAGTTTCTTCAGGACTTACATCGTATATAACATTTGATAAGTCCTCTCGAATTCCCTTAACGTCATAACTGTCTAGCGTATTACTTGGCTGTGCCATTATTATTCTCCGTTAAGTATTAAGTATTAGATCAAGTGCATCTTTCATATCACCTGATCCCTTGAGTTTTGCCATTTGGCGTGAACGGACTTTAGCTTTCGGAGTCGATGTCTTTTTGGCGCCTGGCTTTATTACTGGGTTCGCAGACTGAGTTTTAACTTTAGCCTTTGACTTACCTGAAATAATATCCTGATACTTCTGAGCATCGTGCAAGACTTTAATAGCTCTTGCATCAGTTATTTGTGAAATTTCATCGTTGGTATAACCATAATGATTTTTTCCAGTTTGAACTAATTTTTCCCTGAGTTGTTGACCTTTCTTTTCGTCAGCAAAATCAGGAATCTCCTTCTGTAATATTTGCATTTGCTCTTGTAAATAAGCCTTATAAGCATTTTCACTAGCCACACTATTTTGTTGTGTCACTTGTTGAAGTTGTGCCATTTGCTCATTGTACCTACCCATTTCTTCTTCAAAAGCAACTTGCTTATGCATGTATCCTATTGGATCAGCCTCTAACAGCTCCTTAGTCGGTTTTTCAGGTGGAGTTGCAATATTACCGTTCTGTAGCGATTCGTGTAAATTCGCTATTGCTTGTCGTTCTTGTTTTAATGCTTCATAAACAGTAGCCACTTCTTTCTTCATGTCTGCTGTCTCTTGCATACCTTTTTGGACATACTTTTGCCCACTATAGCCTTGCTTTAAGTCCTCTAAGGATACCTCAGTCTCCTGTCCATCTACCTTGACAGTATACTTTTGAGGCTCTTCGGAACGAGCATCCTCTACTTGGTCTTCGTAATCCTCATCAGAGTCAGAGGCTTCTATTTCTACCTCTTCGTCTTCTGTTACATCTTCTTCCGAGTCAATTTCATCTTCAACTTCAGACTCAGCAGATATTTCTTCTGTTTCCTGAGTTTCTTCTTCTATTGTTTCTTCAATTGTCTCTTCAGGAGCTATTAAGCTCGATACTGCACTTTCTATAGTGCCATCCATTTGATTTTCAGTCGCTTCACTCACGGTGCTGATTCTCCTTTGGTTAGTTTATGATTAAGCATTACTTCATCCGTTTTTACGGAGTCGAAATAATCGTCAATCTTTCTAAGCGCACATATCATATCGTGTGCTTTCTCTCGCTGATCTGTTGTTGAATCAGCATCTACAAAAACAGCAACTTGCTGCTCAGTAATCTCTTTTAAGGCTAATTGAAACGTGTCATCAGCCTGTAATGTTCTCATTTTAGCGCTTTTTTCTACAATTGATAGTTTGTTAGACACTAAAATCTACCTCCACTAACCGCTTGTGATGGTGTGGCATCAGGGTATCTTGCTTCTTCTTGCGCCTTTTTAATATTTGCTGTATCTACAGCAGTACCGTATTTACCAAGTATCTCAGCTGCTTTTATCAATAAGTCTTGATCCATCTTATCTCGATCTCTATCATCTACAGCTATAGCTTTTTGCGCTTCAATTTGTAATTTAAGTTGTTGCATTTCCATTTGCTTATCTGCATTATATTGCTCAGATTGTACTAGAGCTTGTGCATCTGTAAGGGCAGTCTCTTGTTCTTCTGCTGCTAGTTGTTCTTGTTGCTGTACTAACATTTGCTCTGTCTCAGGTGTCATTGGATTAAAGTATCTATCAATATTTTTGACTCCAGCTAGTGCTAACATATCACCAAGCGTATTTCTAATACCTGTCATAGTAACTAAACCATTTTGATTGCCATATTGAGTCCATATCTGCATCTGCATTGTTAGAGCTTGTTGTAATGCCATCTGTCTTGTCTCTTCTTTGCCAGTACCTAATCCTACATTTGTACTTATATCCATGCTTGTGTTCCATGAACGTGGATCAATTGGTACAAACTCACCATGTAAGCGCATCATAGTCTCTTCACAGCTATTTTCTACTAAGAGATGTAACATTAGCTTAAATAAACGCTTCATGCCACCCTCCGCAATATTTCGAGCCATGACTTCTATCTGAGCCGATCCTTGTTGTGCTTGTAAACGAGCTGCTGTAGCTGAAGTGTTCTGTAAGGCATCAGGATCAAGACCTTGAGAGGCTTTAGATACTCCTGTCTTGCCTTCAATAGTGTTATCCATGTATTGCATAGCTGTTAATACTTGACCAGCAACAAATGGTGTCGCTATATCTACTAAGGCTGCTGGAGACTTCATTCTAACTAATCCACCAATCTCATTGTTCATTAAATCGTCTACGTTAACCTGTCCTTGCACATAACCCTGTCTAGGAGAGTTTGTTAACGCTACGTTGTCCATCATTCCTCTAAGCATTGCTGTAGAAGAGTCTTGATCGTTCATAATTAGGTCTGCAACACTACGACCAAAGAAAGTATGTGGTTCAGGATCAATCTCAAAGACTGCGAATGGTACTTCGCCCCACGGTTCACACTCTAAGAGCTTGTTATCACCACCAGCCATAAGAATACGATACATTGAGGCAACGCCTGTGCCTTCCTTATCCATTTTCATGTAGGCTTCAGTAACTGCTACTAATTTCATAGATACATCTGCTGTATTGGCTTCTTCGTCTTGCTCATAGCCTTTACGCTCAAATGCTTCTGAATCTGTGTACGTGTCATCAGAAGATAAGCCTGAAAGTTCAGATACCATGTCATAATCGTAACCCATTTGCACAAGATCACTTACTCGCATCTCAGTTCTGTGTGCAACTATGTAAGCATCCTCAACAGACTTAGCATTACGATCAACAATAAATTCTTCAGGAGGTAGCGCCTCTATACATAGCTTTCCTTTCTCTTTTTTGTAACTAACCTTTAATGTGTACTGTGGCATTTCTGTTTCTATGCCTTCAGGGTTCATCATAGTTGACATTTCTACTGATTGCTCTATTACTGTTGCATCATCTTCATTGACAATAGCAGCCATTTCTTCTTCTGTAACATTAGTAAAATTAAAAAACTCTTCTTCTGTGTTATCTTCCCACCACACTTTAAGAACGCCTGTTTTCTTGACTAATGCATCATGGATTACATCATTGAGTAAGGTATAACCATTAAGCTCGTTAAAACGGTAGTTAGCGTATTTTGTAGCTTGTTCTGCACTTTTAACATCTTCTTGACTAGTAGGAACGAACTCTACAGCGTTTTCAGACGATAGAAATACTCTCATAAGGCTTGGCTTTATAGCTCTAATAGTATCTCTGACCTTAGTAGCTACAATTCTACTTCTACCAGCCTCTTGCCCTATGTCTGTCTCACCTTCAAAATAACGCTGAGATTTTATTCGATCTTCAGCAATTTCACTCTCAATAAAACTAATAGCACTTGTAACTGCATCACTAGCAATGTCTTGTACTTGATCATCTGTCATTTTTTCTAATTTTGCCATTTACATCCCCACTCGTGAAGTTACCATGCCTAAAAGTCCTTCGATTCCTGATGATCCTACTGGATCAAAAGTTTGATTTATTTCACTCGCACCTTCTTTAGCTACAACATCACCACCTACTTGTGATGCACCTGTAATCATTGAATCTAATAATCTATTAAATAAACCCATTGAACTATCTTTTACTATTGCATCTTCTAATATTTTATAGTTTTCAGGATTAGTTGTGACTAGCCTAGCATACTCTTCAGCTTGTTCAGGACTTAATCCACCATCTTTTCTTATATAATTAACTGCCATACTGAATATGGCGCCCGGATTTAATTGAAGACCACCTTCTTGGTTTCTTCCAGCTATATTTGCAGCTTGTATTTTTTCAGCAGTTTGTGAATTGTAGTTACCACTATATTGAGATGCAACCTTAGATGCATCTGAGGCTGTGTCTATTAAGTCCATAGTGTCATCTAACTTGTCTTCAGGCAAGAGTTGTCGCATTATTTGTTGTAGCCTACCATCCATATCTGCTATATCTCTAAGACCTTTAGAATCTTTTTGGTTTTTAAGTGCCTGTGTTACTCCTATACGTAAAGCATTCATTACGCCCGGAACATCTCTGTTCATCACGCCTCTATTCTTTGTGTTTAACCAAGCCTCTACAACTTCAGCAGAGTTCATTTCTTTATTAGTTAGTATACCTTTACCGTAGTCATATGCCTCTCGACCTCTTCTAACATCACTTGCTTGTTGTCTTATAACTTTAAGTTTTGCGCCAACCTCACCGTAATTATCTAATTTATTTCTTAATGCATCAGCTCTTGCTGATAAACGAGTTGCAATACCACCATCTGCCGTTTCAAATGCTGCTTGAGATAAAGTTCGCCTAACTATTTCAACATCTTCTAATCGAGGTTGTCTTAACATTCTAATAGCACCAGTAGTTCCATCTTTTGTAAACAAAGGAACTAAATTATCTAGATCATAAATAGTTTCTAATTTTTCAAACACTCCTGTATTCTTTGATTGTGCAGCTTCTAATATATCCATTAGCATTCCATCATCATTGCCTTTTACTAAATTAGGATTGCCACCTTTTGTTTTAAATACTAAATCATACATATCACTTTCATTCTTTCTTATTGCCTTTTGTGATGCTTCCCATACTTCAATAAGGTTATCATCAACTTTAGTTGCTGTAGCATCACTTTGCATAGCATCTATGACATCTCTTCTCGTTTGCGCTGGTCTGCTTACAATAGCATCCATGTCACCTTCAGCTTTTTTACCTAAATGAATATCTTTTAATATTTGAGGAGCTTTACCTTTACCTTTAACAGTTTCACGTATTAAAGCAACCATAGTTTGATTTTCACTCATGAGTTTGCCATTCATTAAATCTACAATAACTTCATCAGCAGTTTTTCCTGATTCTTTCATAAGTTTGTTTAGTTCTCTTCTAACAGCAATTTCGGTTGTTGTACCACCTAGCATTCTTTTAGCTCCATGCATGACATACGTACTAATTCCTGAAAGCACATTACCACCTAAAACAAAAGTTCCAGCTATTGGCGCACCAATTATAAAACCCATACCAAAATCACCTAAACTCTTATCGTCGCTCTCACCAACAGCATAAACACCAGCTCCTGTGCCTGATTTAGCCATTGTCATTGCTGTAGATGTTTTGCTAGTGGTGTTACCTGATTGAAATACAGACCTTCCAAGTCTAAATATATTTGATACGGAAGCTCCCCATGCTAGTGGACTACCAAACAAACTAATTATCGTAGGTACTGCAGCTCCAGCTAATTCTAGTCCAATTGCTTCTTTAGGGTTTTCTTTTGCATAGTCTGCTACTTTTTTATTAATTTCAGCTTTAACTGTAGCATAGTCAACATTATCATCTACTAATGATCTTGCATATGCCTCTAATTCATCAGCAAATTGAAAGGTTAGTCCACCCATAACAGTACGTAACTTTTGTGGTGCTATATCTTGACCAACTACTGAACCGTTGTTTGGCTCCGATATAGTAGGACTTGACTGTTCAAATATTGCTTGATTACGATCATCTCCAGCTCTACTAGTTGCGTATTCTGAATCAACAGTTACACCTACTTGATTATCTTGATCAACCTCTTCATATATACTACTAGTAGTTTTTAAACTTGACATTAATCTGCTCCTACATTAGTTGCCCACCAATTAGCGGCAAATTCAGTATTACCCATTATCTCATTAAACTTTTTAGAAGTCATGCCATCCATATTAGCAATTAGTGATGCTCTACTATTAAAATTAAATGTATTCCAAATGTCATAGCCAGTTCTTTCATTTGCAGAATCCCATTGTTCATATGTAATTTCAGGATTGTTTCTAGTGTCATAGTTATATTGACCAATCATTATTTCTTGTCTTACATCATCATTCATTAATCTGTATCTTGACTTTAAATGACCTTGTCTTTCTACTGTCTGTTCTGCTTTATACGCATCGTATGAACCTAACTCAGCAATTCTTTGTGATCTTTCAAGCATAGCACCAGCTAATTTTCTTCTTGCTTCGACCATTTCAACTATTTGTTTATATAATTCTTTTTGTCCTAATTTAACATCAAGATTTGTTGCCATAGCCATCTTCATTTCACGTTCAGATAATGCACCAAACGTAGCCATGTTAATTACGTCAATACCCATTAAGTTAGCTGTACTTCTAATAATTGCTTGTTCATTTTTAAACGATGGGAACATATCAGCTATCCAGCCTGTAATAGCATCTTCATTAAACGTGCCATCAGGATTTTTTAATACTTGCTGAATGTTTTGATATTTTTGTACTGAGTCCATTGCACTACTAGCTTCTAAGTATGCTTCACGAGAACGGTCTACAGCTAATTTACGATCATCTGCATCCATTTCTTGTGTCAATTCTCTTTCATATTTCATGCTTTCGGACTCACCAAATGCACCATCAATAATATTGACTGTTTGCTTTCCAAATTCATCTGTTACAACGGTGTATTTTTGCCCTTCTTTCATTTCGACACCCATGACAGTACCATCTTGTTGTTGTACTTGTATGCCACTTGTAGTGTCTTTAAGATTTTTTTGTCCTACACCAAAGTCATTACTAAACATTTCTACATAGGCTCTTATAGCAGTTGGATCACCTTTAGCACTTTCCATTAATGCTGTGTATGAATCTACTAAGGCATCTTGTTCAGGAGTTCCTTTACCTCTAAAACTTTCCATCCAAGTTATAGTTCCTGTTGTATCTCCTTTGCCTTCTTTAAATGCTAATGTCATAGCTGTATCTAATGGCATAGCACCTGATTTAACTAAGGTTGCTAGGTTAGTCTTACCCATCTTAATTAAGGCTTCTACTGAGGCATTTTTTTGCTTATTTGCAGTAGCTCTATCAATGCGATTTTCAAAAGATTTAGCTAAATTATCATCAGGTCGTAAACGCATAGAGTTAAAACCTATTCCCATACGTGCTATTTGCTCATCTGTTGGGTTACCTAACATATTACTTATGCCTTGCATGAAACCACTACCTTGTTGCTGTGGAGCTTGAGCAGTCTGCGTAGGAATTGTTTGTGACATAACACCCATATTTTTATCTGTTACTCTACCTGTGTTACCTTGATCTACACCACCTAATAAGCCACTAAGACCACCTCGTTTACCAATCTCATTACCTAAGAGACCACCTATAAGCATTTGCCCTAAACCTATTGCCATTTTTTATCTCCCCGGCATCATTGATGCGCCTAATGTTAAGTAATCAAACAACCCCTTATTTGCTGTTGTAGTTTGAGTTGAGCCATAAGGTGTAATGCCTATTGCGTTATTAAGATATTGCAATCCTTGTGCTGGATGCCCAGTATAACCAGCAAACTTATTCTGCGCTCCAGTCATAATTGCTTGTTGTAGTGCTTGTTGCATTGCACCTTGCGATCCAAGATTACTGTTTACTGTTTGCCCCATGTTAAATCCAAGATTAGCAACATTACCTAATTGATTAGCTGCATTTAATCTTTGCGCTGAACCTGATTGATTTGCTCCTTGATTAGCTAATTGAGCTTGTAGGTTGTTATTAATATCGTATTGAGCTTGATTCTGAGCGTTTTGAAAACCAGCTTGTCTTAAACCAGCAGTAGCACGAGCCATTTGTTCAGTCATGTTACGATCATTTTCTGCCATTGCTATACCGTGGCGTGAACCACCAAACGCATTAGCCATATTAGCACTAGCACCTAGTTGATTCCTATTTATTAAATTACTACGTAGCATGTCATCTTGTGTAGCTTTAACAACTGCATCATCGTAAGGGTTAGTGTATGGACTTAAATTTGTAGTAGCAAGTTGATTAGCTGTAACTTGTGTAGGTGTGTAACCTGTTTCGTTTGCACTTACTTGACCAGCTTTAGTGATAGCATCTGCTGCCATTACATTAATGTTTGGTCTAGGTTGCGCTCCTATGCCTAAATTGCCTTGTGGTGGACTCGGCAAAGGTGTCATGTTTGCTGGTGTATTTAATTGTGCGTTTAAAATATTTGGGTTATTTTTAACTGTTTGTTGTTGAGCAATATGATTTGGATTACCCACATACCTACCTAAATTCATAGGATTAGGTTTTGCTACTTGACCACCTTGTGCTTGTCCAGCCATTAGTCTATCTCCGTTTTAATTTGTGTCATTATCTTCCACCTACTCGTCTACTGTAACTAGAGTAGCTCTTAGAAGGTGTTGATTTCTTAGCTACTGATTTCTTTGCTGCAACATTACCTCTACCACCTCTACTACCAGTTGTTCTTGTAACTTTAACAGGTTGTGGGCCTCGAGGAGTAGGTTTAGTCTTTTTAACTGCCACAGGTTTATTTCTATTATAGTTTACTTTTACCTTTGGTTTAGCTACTGGTTTAGGTGTGTATCCTTTTTTATCAGCAACTGTTTGTTTTGGTGGATCATATGCTGGAGCTTTTTTCATTGGCACAAAAGTTTTATCAGCTATTCTCTGTTTAATAGCCTCATCTCTAACTTTGCCTTGATCCATACGGTCAAATATACCTTGTACTGCTGGTGCATTACCACTAGCTGCTAATCCTCTTGCATTATCTACACCTTGTAAATAAGCGTTTTTACCAAATGTACCATCTAACAAACCAGCAGCTTGTTGATATGCATGACCAGCTAACATCATAGGTATACCACTACCCGGCAATACGTTATTACCTGATAATAATCCAGCATCTTTACCTGATCTAAAATGATAGCCATCGGTTGCATCTGATACTGGGATGTATGTTGATCCATCTGCTTCTTTTAGATTTTGGTGTTTATATCCAGCTAAACCAGTTCCATCACTCCAAAAAGGTGTGTCTAATTTTTTGTTTGCTCTGTGAGCAGCAATAGCTTCTTCAGATACATTACCACCAGCTACTAAACGCATTGGGTAACCCATTATTGAATTGTAATACCCACTACCACCTTCAGGTGCATTAGGATTGTATAAGGTATCCATCACACTACCATATCTATTGTCTAAAGCATCACCAGTTTTTTGTAAAAAAGTTCGATTGTTATCCATGCCTTGAAAAGCGTTCTCTGCTTCATTGACATTAAATTCATTAATTATTTGATCTACACTCTTATCATCAGGATTGCCATATTTACCTTGAATACCTTGTGTCATTCGCATAACTTCGTTTAGGTTTTCTCCCATTCCTTCACCAACATCTCTCATAACTAAGTCTGATCTTGCTGTAGGAATACCTCGCCCACTATTAGAGCCACTAGACATCAATGGTGGATTTACAAATTGCTGTGCGTTACCTATGCCACTTTCATTTGATAGCAATGAAGCATTCATGCCTGAGTTCATATTAGCGTACATTTCATCAAAAACACTTCTTTGTTCTGCGTTAGCATCTTTTCCAAAAACAAAAGAAGATGGTAGTGGGCCTCCAGTATTTAAGTTCTGACCTCCATCTGCTCGTGTTATGGGAGCTACATCGCTCCCTACTACTTTCCCATATGTGGATTTCCTCTAAAAGCGTAGTCAGGTGTGTAACCTTTACTGTCTAATCTACTTGAAAATTGTTGTTCTCTAATTTCTTTAGCTATGTCATCATAACTTGGTGTGTACCCTTTGCTATCCAGTCTACTAGAAAGATTTGGTGGTGTTGATACAGGATAATCTGTTGTAAATGGACTTGTGTCATCTTTCATTGATATAGCGCCATAATAGTTTTGATTTTCTTTAATTTTATTTATTTCATCTAATTGCTCTTGATAAGTTAAATCTTTAGAACCACCACCACTACCACCTCCTAAACTTGCTATACCATTTGGACTTGGATTTGGTTTAGCAGTAGTACCTACATTACTACCAAACAATGCGTTGTATTGTGCAACAGCATCGGGTTGTGCTGCAGTAGTCTCTGCTAGAGCTTCTTCATAAAGTGGCATAGTGCTGTATCCACTCACACCTCCAGCAAACGTACTAGGTGTAGGTATACCATCCATAACACTATCGGGCGCAGCTAATCCAAATGCTTTAGCTGTATCTAAATTGTTTTGAAACGCTGATATTTGACTAGGAGTAAACCCAGCCACTTCAGGGCCTCGGTATGGCATATATTCTATGCGCTGTACATCTTCAGCTCGTTGTAAGTTACGAATCGCTGGTTGTTTGATCCATTCAGGTATACTTGTTTCTTCTACTTCACTACCACTTTTTCCACCGCCACCACTCATGTCAGAACTCCTTTAATAATGTTGTGAACTGTTCAGTCCATCCTTTTGGCTGTAAGATTTTTTTCCAACCTCTACGCCCTGTTACTGTCATACCATTGCATCCTTGTGCTTTACCCCATGCCATTGCATCATCATGCATGTCTGTAATTTGTTCTATTCCTTGACCTTGATCACCACCAGCTAGGAATACGTGTAATACTTTCTTATTAGGATACACTACAATTTCAGTTATTGCACAACCGTTAGCACCTAACCACAATTGCATATTACCACTTAACACGCCATCGACCACATCTTTAAAGTCGTGAGTATCGCCACCTTTATTAAGTGCAGCTTGTATCCACTTTTGGCATCTTAATAGTTCTTCTGCTAATGTCATGGATCATACTTTAACTTCACCCAAGCTCCGTTCTTAGATACTACAACAGCGTTTTGCGATTCATCCCACATCAAAATGCCATCCTGTGTTGCTTTTGAATCAGCATCTCTAAATTCTAATTTGTTACGTGTATTTACTAAAAACTTATTAATACGCTCACCCCACGTACTCCATTTATCGCCTAAAGGTGGTGGTGGTAATTGTGAACTCATCGACCTCCTCCTGAATCAGCTTCTATTCTCATGATGCCTGATCTCCAATCAGCAAGTTTGTTACCTTCTACACGCAATCGAATTTGTCTACCTGAAAATCTTACTGAGGTTGGGTTAGCGAGTGTATATGTGCCATGTGTAGTTTCTGTATCGTTAGGATGAAAACGTGTCTTAAAAGATACCTTAACATCGCCCTGAGTACGTTCATCAGGTATAAGTTTAGTAACTTTCATAATTTGATCACCATTACCAAGAGATATTGAGCCTGACTCAGCAAATGGTGTATATGTTCCGTGTGCAAATCCGTATTCATGGTTATACAAGTTTC
>JACKZZ010002640.1_pt1 | contig 37418 bp, 54 predicted proteins | sample 8027871 | NCBI WGS metagenome assembly JACKZZ01 (sample SAMN15724774, study PRJNA655200) | protist metagenome | isolation source: fluorescence activated cell sorting (FACS) single amplified genomes of... | place: USA: West Boothbay Harbor, Gulf of Maine | collected 2000-07-19
GGAAGCTCATGGACAGCTTTAAATCCAACAAACACAGTTAGAGCAAATACACAATCTGGTGGAGATTCTGCTTTGGCAGTTATTATGGGGGGATATGCTCCTAGTAAAACAACAGCCACAGAAACATGGGACGGAACAAATTGGTCAACATCTTCAGCTACATTAGCTACAGCAAAAACACAAATGGGTACTGGACCTGTTGGAAGTAGTATAGCAAGTTTTGGTGCAGGTGGTTATACTGCTCCAGGAGTAACAAGTGGTACGGAAGAATTTAACAGATCACTAAACGTTATTACAGCTGGAGCATGGGCAAGTAGTGGAGCTTTGGGATCAGCTGGATATAATATATCAGGTGTTGGTACTCAAACAGCAGGATTAGGTTTTGCAAGGTATACTGCTCCTAATAAAAATAACGGTTTAACAGAAGAATACAATGGATCTACATGGTCAGAACAAGGTGATTTAAGCACAGGTAGATTTGATGCGTGTGGTTTTGGAGTTCAAACAGCTGCGGTATGTGCTGGTGGAAAACAAGATCCAGGATCTGCAGTGGCTAACACTGAAGAGTATGGCGGTTCAACTTGGTCAGCTGGTGAAGCTTTACCTGCAGCAAGAAGAGGGGCAGCAGGAATAGGAATTTTAGCAGCAGGTGTTGTGTGCGGAGGAGACACTGGTTCTGTTACTGATAGTTCACTTGAATACGATGGAACAGACTATTCAACAGGAGGAACTTTAAACACTGCACGAACAGGTGCTAAAGGATCTGGAATTTTGACTGCAGGTTTAATTTGTGGTGGACAAGAACCAGCTGCATCAAATAACACCGAAGAATATAATGGAACAGCTTGGTCAAATGGTGGTGATTTAATTGCAACTAAAACAAGTTTTGGTGCCTCTAGTAATGCAACACAAAATAATTCTATAGCTTTTGGTGGAAACCCAAATCTAGCTACAACTTTTGGATATGACGGAACATCATGGTCTACAAGACCAAACATGGCGGCTGGAAGATCAAAACTTGGAGGACTTGGAACAGCAACAGCAGCTGTAGCTTTTGGCGGAACAACTGGTCCATCAACAGGAGCAACTACAACAGAAGAATTTACTGGGGATACAACAGCATTAAATATTGAAACAATAACTACTAGTTGATAATGAACAAGATTAACTATATAATAATAACAAAGGAGTAAACATTATGGCACTATTTATATATGGTACTGCTACAAACACTGGAAAAGGATTCTTTACTGTAGAAGACAGAAGAGCGTTCTTTCTTAGAGGTTTTCCTGCAGACGTTTGGGTCGTTGGTAACAACGAAAAAGGCGCTTTGTGGTTAGCTGAAAAGAACGGTGTTGAAAAGACTAAAGCAGAAGCTCAAGCTCTTGTTACAGCTGAAGTAGAAGCTGCACAAGCTGCATGGGACGCTTTGTCTGATGAGCAAAAAGCTATGTCAAGTAGACCAACTGATATTACTCTCCCATAAAGGAATTTATAAATGGCTGAATACGAGAGTATACATGGTACACGGGTAAAATACTTAACTTCTGATCCGACGTTAGATTCGTCGTATGAAGGACAGGTGTGGTATAACTCAACTTCAGGCACAAACAAAGCATTAGTACAGATTAAAGCTTGGATTGCTGGTGGAAATATGTCCCAAGCTAGAACTCAAGTAGCAGGTGCTGGTACACAAACAGCAGCTCTAGCTTTTGGTGGTATAGCACCTGGAACTGTAAATTCTACAGAAGAATATAATGGAGTAGGTTGGTCTGGTGGAGGAAGTTTGGTTAATCCATTACGAAATGCAGCAGGTGCTGGTATACAAACAGCTGCGTTAGCTATTGGAGGTAATGTTTCTGGAGATACAACAGAAAAATATGATGGTTCTAGTTGGACTAATGCAGGAAATTTAGGAACAGCAAGATATAGACTTGCAGGTTGTGGTATACAAACAGCAGCTTTAGCATTTGGTGGTTTACCAGAATCAGCCCCACAAGCTGCTTTAACAGCAACAGAAGAATATGGCGGCTCATCTTGGACAGCAGGTGGAGCTTTAAGTACAGCTCGATCAGCACTAGCAGGGACAGGTGTTCAAACAGCAGCACTAGCTTATGGAGGTGATATTCCAGATAAAACTGTTACTGAAGAGTATGATGGTTCTTCATGGACTACTGGTGGATCAATGAATACAGGAAAATATTTTATGGCTATAGGTGGAGCTGGAACCCAAACAGCAGCTCTCGCATCTGGTGGTTCTACAGGACCAGGTACAACTGTTACGGCAGTTACAGAAGCATATGATGGAACATCTTGGGCAACTAATCCAAATATGGGTACTGCAAGATATTATTTAGCGGGGGGTTCTAATGCACCTAGTTCTGCAGCTATTGTTATGGGAGGAGCTAATGCCTCTGAAACAAAGCAAACTGCAACAGAAGAATTTAACTCAAGCATTAATACGATTACAAAAGCAGCTTGGTCTGCTGGTGATAATATGAATAGTGGAAGAACTAGTGCAGCAGGTTTTGCAAATAAAGATGATTTAGTTATTGCTGGAGGTTTTATATCTACACCTTCACCATCAGATGATGATTCACAAAATTTAGTAGAAGAATATAATGGTTCTTCTTGGACAGCAGTTACTGCAATGCCTACAAAAAGATCAAGCGCATCTGGATGTGGTGCTTCCCAAACTTCAGGTATGATTTCAGGAGGTATTCATACTAATCAAACTACATCTGTTGAATATGATGGTACTAATTGGACAAGTGGTGGCGATATTCCAGCCGTTAGCAGAATGGCTGCTCATTGTGGAACAGTGCCAGCTGCATTAAGATGTGGAGGTGCTGGTAATCCTGGGCCTGCATTAAACCAAACAATTGAATATGATGGTTCTTCATGGACAACAGCTAATAACATGCCTCATGCTGAGTATGGACACATGTTAGTTGGAACACAAACAGCAGCAGTATTTAGTGGAGGACATAACGCACCAACAAAAAGTAATTTATATGAATATGATGGAACTAATTGGTCAACATCTCCAGCGACTTTAGTTACTGCTATAGATAATAATGCAGGTGCTGCAGCTAATGGAACACAAACAGCAGCTATGTGGATGCTTGGTTCATCAGGCACTACTGCAGCGCAAATTTATAATGGCACAGCGGTAGAACTCACTGCTTCTTTAGGAACAGCAAGATATAGTGTACAAGTTGGTGGTGGTGGAAATTCTACTTCTGCTATAGTAGGTGGGGGTCAAAATGATACCGATGCAACAGAAGAATTTGTAGGCGGCACATCAGTAGCTACAGCTTCGACATTGACAACTAGTTAATAATCGTTATATATAAAGCAATCGAAAGGAATTAATTATGACAGAAGAAAAAAGAAATATACATGCGTTAATAGAAAAAGAGGCACCAAGCTTAAATAATTTACTTGACCCAAATGATGTCAAGGAATTTAAAGAAATGACGGAAGAGCTTCGTGACACTTGGACTAAGAAACAAGTATTTAGAACAGAGACAGAGATGAGAATGTCTGTGTTACAAGATGCAAAGTATCCAACAAAAGCTTCTAAGTATTGGCAATGTGTTAGAGAACAAAACGTATTTTTAGAAAACTTAATGAGTCTTTCATTTGATGCTAGACGTAATGAAGTTAAATTAAAAAGATTACAAGAAAAATTAAAGACAGAAGAAGATCCATTAAAAAGAGAACTACTTCAAATAGATATAGATGAAAAAACTTATTCGGTTGCTAACATGCAACTTGTGGCTAGAGATAGAATGAGAGAAATTAAACTATGGTCAACTTTAAAAAAAGAATTTGATGATGGTTCGTTTGATACACAAGATGTTAACAGACACCAATTAGATTCATATCATTTAATTATGAAAAACAAAGCAGAGACATTAACATCAGGTTCAAGTCAGCCAGAAGTATTTAATGTACTAGGTCAGTTACAAACTATAGAAAGAGTAAAGAAATCAGGTGAAATGATTTACAATAAGAAAGAGCAGATAACTAGTGACCTTGGAGCAAAAGAAAAATAAACAACTTTTATTTTTAGTAGCACAACCTAGATCGGGTAATACTTTGTTTGCAAGTATTATGAATCAAAATCCCGAGATAGCTGCAACACCTAACTCTATTACATTAGAGATAATGAAAGATTTATTTTTGTTAAAACAAACAGATGTGTTTCATAACTATCCAGACCACAAGTCTTTAAATAATGTATTAGATGTCGTGTTTGATACTTACTATAAAGACTGGCCACAGCGTATAATCATTGATCGTGGTCCTGTGATGACTGAAGGCAATTTTGCATTAATGCAAAAACATTATAAACGTCCTTTTAAATGTATAATATTACTTAGAGATTTAATGGATGTTCTTGCAAGTTATATGCAGTGGTATACAGAAAACCCTGATGCATTTCCTAATAGATATAACTTAAATACTGACGAAGAAAAATTAAGTATGATTATGAATAAAGATGGTGCTGTTGCTAAAGATTTAGAAGCTATAAAAAATTCATATAACTATAAAGATATTTGTCATTATGTAAAATATGATGACATGGTCACAAGTCCAGAACAAGAGTTTAGAAAAATATATCAGTTTATGGGTGAGCCTTATTTTAATCACAGATTCAATGATCTAGATCAAGTAAATGTAAATGGTTTATCTTATGATGACAAAATAGTTGGTAGTAATATGCACAAACTATTTGATGGACCTGTAAGAAAAGTATATAACCCTTATATAGAAAAAATTCCAGAAAGGATAAGACAGAAATATGGACACATCAGATTTTAATTTTATATTTTTAGGTCAGTCGGTATTAAAATACCAAGTACCTCTAGATGTTTATAATACAATCAATCATATTTACGAAACAAAGTATCCTGAATTAAAACCTGCTAATAAACAATTAGTTGGTAAAATTGAAAAAGAACATAGTTTATTTTTTAATGGAGAAGATAATGATAAAATGACTAGACATAATCATTTACCACAAAACGTACTACAATGGTTTGAATCAAAGTTCAGACACTATTTAGAATGGAATAAAGTCAAACAATATGATTTACATTTTAATTCTATTTGGGTTAATACAATGTTTCAACACGAATACAATCCAGTGCACGTGCACCAAGGATCATTGTTTACAGGTCTATCTTCTGTAATGATTTTAAAATTACCTGAGTCTTATGGTGTAGAATATTCTGCAGCTGATAAACCACAAAATGGTAAACTACAGATACTAGGTTCAGCTAACGGACATTTTGCAAATGTAGATTATCAACCACAAATTAAAGAACGAGACTTTTATATCTTTCCATATGACATGAGACATTGTGTTTATCCATTTAACGGTCCAGGTATGAGACGAACACTTGCTGCAAATATGGATGTGCAGTATGACCCAATTAGAAATAGAGGAGTAAGTTAATGTACGAAAACAGACATATATCAGAACCTAAATGGAAAAGTTGGATAGTTCAAACAACTACACCATTGTTTACACCAGATCAATGCAGACAAATTATTGCATCAGGTAGAGCACAAAAACCACAACAAGCAAAAGTTGGTATGGGCAAACCAGGTGGTGGCACAGATACTAAGAAAAGAGTAACTACAATTAGTTGGATACCATTTAAAGAAATGGAACCTATGTATCGTGATCTTAATAATTTTATACAAAAAGCAAATGAAAATCATTTTGGTTTTGGTGACATACAAGTTACAGAACAAGCTCAATTTACAGAATATCCAGAAGGCGGGTTCTATGATTGGCATATGGACTGTGATGTGAACATGCAACACGAACCACCTGTAAGAAAAATATCAATGACATTATTATTGAATGATCCATCAGAGTTTGAAGGTGGGGATCTAGAACTAATGGCACCAGGTAAATTTGCAAAACTTAAACAAGGCCATGCTATTATATTTGCATCCTTTTTAAATCACAGAGTCAATCCAGTAACTAAAGGTATAAGACAATCTTTAGTTTGTTGGTTTGGAGGTAAACCATTTAGATGATTAAAGAACAATTTTTTCCAACAACAATATATGGTAAAGACACACAATTAGATAATAATACTTTAGCAAACCATATTATAAATTGGAGTAAACAAGACCAAGGTGTTAAAAAAACAAACATGAATGGTTGGCACTCTACAACCGATATGCACACCAAACAAGAATACTCACAATTAGTTTCTGAACTATGTAAAATGCAAGAAGAAATATATCAAGAAGAATGGTTAGACCGTAGACCAAAATTAGGTAATATGTGGGCTAACATAAATTATCCTGGCGGGTATAACAGACCACACATACACCCTAATTGTTTATTTAGTGGTGTGTATTATGTAAAAGGTAATAAAGAATCTGGAGAGTTAGTTGTTAATGACCCAAGACCAGGTATTCAAACAATGATGCCTACAAGAAAACCAGGACAACCACCAAAACATTTATGGAGAGAAGCACATATAGAACCTATACCAGGTAGAATTATAATGTTTCCTGCATGGTTATGGCATTGTGTTGAACCTAACAAAACAAATGATATAAGGATATCAGTAAGTTTTAATTTTATACAAGATGGCTTTCAATAAATATCAAGTAATAAAAAATGCAGTAAGCTACGAGTTAGCTAATTTCGTATTTAATTATTTTCTTCTTAAACGTGATGCAGCTAAATTCATGTATCAAAACAATATTACGTATGATACAGGAATGTTTGGTACATGGGGAGATACTCAAATTCCTAATACTTATTCACATTATGCAGATCCTGTAATGGAGACTTTGTTAGTAAAAGTATTACCAATAATGCAGCAAGAAACAGGGTTGAATTTAATTCCAACTTATTCATACGCTAGACTATATAAGCATGGAGACGAATTAAAAAGACACAAAGATAGACCAAGTTGTGAAATATCTACTACAATAAACTTAGGAGGTGATTCTTGGCCCATCTTTATAGACGGCACAGGAGCAGATAACGTTATTGATGAAAGACAAAATATTGTAAAACCCAATGCTCCAGCAGGCACTAAAGTCTTGCTTGAAGTAGGGGATATGTTAGTATATAGTGGTTGCGAACTCGAACATTGGCGAGAGCCTTTTGACGGGAACATTTGCGGTCAAGTATTTCTACATTATAATCATGTAAATGGCCCATTTGCTGAAAAAAATAGATTTGACGGAAGACCTATGTTAGGTCTACCATCATTTGTAAAATAGTATTATAATGGAGCCATATGCTACAAAAGATAGGTTTTCAACCAGGATTCAATAAACAAATTACAGAAACCACAGCTGAAGGACAATGGGTTGATGGTGATAATGTAAGGTTTAGATATGGTACACCTGAAAAAATTGGTGGCTGGTCACAGTTAGGTGAGTCCAAACTTACAGGAGCTGCAAGAGCTTTACATCATTTAGTAAATAAATCTGGTAACAAGTTTGCAATCATAGGTACAAACAGAATTTTATACGCATATACAGGTGGTGTTTACTACGACATTCATCCTATCAAATCCACTACAACACTGACCAATGCATTTAGTACAACAAATGGTTCTGCAACTGTTACAATAACATTTAGCACTGATCACAATATTCAAGAAAATGATATTATTCTTTTAGATAATTTTACAACTATCACAAACTCTAACTATTCAGCATCAGACTTTGATGATAAAAAATTTATGGTAACAAGTGTGCCAACAGCTACTACTTTAACTATTACAATGCCATCTAATGAAACTGGATCAGGTGCTACAACATCTGGTGGTATTAGAGTACAGCATTATTATCCAGTAGGACCCGCAGAACAATTACCTGGCTTTGGTTGGGGATTAGCTGCATGGGGTGGAACTGTAACAGGTGAAGCAACTACAACTTTAAATGGTGGTATAAATGCCGTGACTACAACTATTGTATTAACAGACGCATCTTTGTTTCCAACATCAGGTACAAACTTTATACAAATAGGTTCAGAAGAAATTTCATACACAGGTATATCTAGTAATACTTTAACAGGTGTTACAAGAGGAGTTAGAAATACAACAGCTGCAACACATTCTAATGGTGCAACTATATTAAATAGTTCTGATTATATTGCATGGGGCGAAGCCGCATCTGGTGACTTAGTTGTTGATCCTGGTTTATGGTCTATTGATAACTTTGGAGATAAAGTAATTGCACTAATTCATAATGCACAAGTATTTGAATGGGATTCAAATGCAACAAATGCTGTAACCAATAGAGCAACTATTATTGCAGGTGCACCAACAGCATCACGTGATATGTTGGTATCAACACCTGATAGACACTTAGTATTTTTTGGAACAGAATTAACTATTGGTGATCCAACTACACAAGATGAAATGTTTATAAGATTCTCAAACCAAGAAGATATTAATACTTATCAACCAACAGCAGTTAACACAGCAGGGACACAAAGACTAGCTGATGGATCTAAAATTGTAGGTGCGGTTAGAGGTAGGGATGCGATCTATGTTTGGACAGATACGTCTTTATTTACTATGAGATTTATTGGTCAACCATTTACTTTTGGTTTCCAACAAGTAGGAACAAACTGTGGATTAATTGGACAGAACGCTGCGTTAGAGGTTGATGGTGCTGCGTATTGGTTTTCAGAAAATGGTTTCTTTAAATATTCTGGTAACCTTGAGACTATGATATGTTTAGTAGAAGACTTTGTTTTTGATGATTTAAATACTACAGCTAATCAATTAATTAATGCAGGTTTAAATAATTTGTTTGGCGAGATTACTTGGTTCTATTGCACATCAAGTTCAACTGTTGTTAATAGATGTGTAACTTATAATTATCTTGACTCACGTCCTAATAGACCTGTTTGGACAACAGGGACGTTGGCCCGTGGATCATGGCAAGACTCTTCTGTATTTGGTTTACCCCATGCAACATATTTTAATGCAGATGATGATGCATCATTTGATGTTGTTGGTAATACTGAAGGAAGCACAATATACTTTGAACATGAAAAAGGAACAGATGAAGCATTAGCAAATGGTGTTAACGCAATTACTTCTAATATTGAATCAGGAGACTTTGATATTACTCAAAGAGTTGTTGGTAGTCAAATGACTGGTATTGCTGACTTTCAAGGAGACGGTGAATACATTATGAAGATTAGAAGATTTGTACCCGACTTCTTATCTCAAACGGGAAATACTCAAATAACACTACAGCTTAAAAATTACCCAAATAGTTCTCAAGCGAGTTCACCACTTGGACCCTTTACAATTACAAGTTCTACTGATAAGGTAGACACTCGTGCAAGAGCACGAGCTATATCTTTAAAAGTAGCTAATACAGCTGTTAATCAAAGTTGGAAGCTAGGTACTTTTAGATTAGACACACAACCTGATGGAAGACGATAATGGCAATAACTGATTTTTTATTTCCCCAAGGAAATTTTTTAAACATAAGATCTAATGCTCCAAATCAAAGAGCTTATAATATTGATGCAACTGCAGATTTAGTTAGAAATAATCCTCTTAGTGTACTAGGAGAAATATATGCACCAGCTCTTACAGCTGCTACTAGCATTCCATATGATACTATTCAGGGTATAGGAAGAGCTGTAGATCAATCTAATATAGGTACAGGTCCTTATAGAGGTATTGTTGATGATACAGAAATTCCAAGAGGTCCCAGCTTATCCGACATAGGTCGGGCTATTGATGCAGAAAATCCTTTATCAAGTGCAATAGAAAGAACTATAGGAGCAGCAACTCCACTTGCTGAAAGAATATCTAATATTAGTAATCCTTTTAAAATGAGTCAAGCCGCTGCTTCTGAAGTTGATTTAAGTAATAGAAATATTAATACTACTGAGCCTTATCAAGATAAAATTATGGGAGGATTAGAAGGAGATCCACTTACAAATATTTCTAATCAATTTGCAAGATCTGGGCCAGGAATAGATCAAGGATTTATTAATCAATATAATCTTGAACAAAGAAATGATCCAATGTTTGATAACGAGGAGTATAAAGAAATACCAGGTTTTAATTATAAAGATGCACCAATAGAAACTTCATTTTTTAAAAGAATGGCTGATCCAGCTTTTAAACCATATATGAATAATCCAGCAACTGGGTTTTTTGATGAAATGAGATCAATGGGAAATCCTGATGCAAGTTTAGTGAATAGAACTAAAGATAAATTAGGTCAAGGTTTTAATATAGGTAAGCAAGGTCTTTTAACAGCATTAGGCTTTGCTACAAAGGCGCCTTTAGGTTTACTATCTTTAGTAGGAAAAATGTTACCTGAAAGAGATTACAGACAAAATGTTGTTGAAGATTTTTACTCTGATCCAAATACTAGAGGACTAGTATCCAGAATACCAGGAATGGAAAATTATAATACTGTATCAGGTGGTTTATTAAATGCACTAACAGGTGGTAAAATGGGTGAAGAAACTACTTTTGGATTAAGTGGGGCCATTGATAAAAGAATGGAAAGAATAAATAAGACTTTAAAGAAAAAGAAATCTGCAGTTCTTGAACAAAGATTAAAAGATTTACAAGCATTAAAAGATAGAGAAGCAAAAGCTTTAGCAGATGCAAGAGCTAAACAATCTGCAAATCTTGAATCACAAAGAAGGGGTAGAAGACCAGGAAGTGGTGGTGATGGACCAGGAACCAAGGATTCAGGTGGACCAACTGGTGGATATTCTTACGATTCTGGTGGACGAAAAGGTTTCGGTTACGGTTTGTAATGGCAAAGATAACCGTAGTATTTACAAGACCCAATAAAGAATACAGACAGCAAGATGCTGATTCTTTAATTAGAGATTTAGACGGATTGATTGAAAAATTAAACTCTACGTTTCAACAAGATTTAAGAGATGAACAACAAAGGTTTACTTGGTTCATGAGCAGTGGAAGTACAACATAATGGCTAATAGATATAAGAACGCACAATTTGATTTAACTACAACTGATGCTACAGATATTTATACTGTACCCTCTGAGTCTAGAGCAATCATACAAAACATACATGTAGCTAATGTTGGAGTAGGGAACACGGAAATAAAAGCTTTTATATATGACACTTCTGCAGGTAGAGCTTTTCAATTTGCAGAGCATACTGTTAATGCAGGTAATTCTAAGTCTGTAGCAGATGGTACAATTATATTAGAAGAGAGTGACAAACTACAATTACAATCAGCTTCTGGTAATATATTTGAAGGCACAGTATCAATACTAGAATTTGACAGAACATAGGAGGAAAAATGCAAGTCATAAAACCAGAGAAAATAATAGAAACAATAACTAACCTTAAAACAGGCGAGGAATATAAGGACGATAATGAATGGAAGTCTAAGGGTGTACCTGAAGAAGATATTCGAAGAGATATAAAAGTTCTTATGCCAAGCCTTGATATTTTTGGAAAAACCAAATAAGATAGATAAACTATGGCAATTTCAAGATCAGATATGAATAGACAACTCTACGATAAAGGTGGAATTATTACTTTAGAGGACGCTAAAAAAATGGCTCCTCCAGGAGAGTCTCTAGCATATATTAATCCAGAAGAAGCTGCACTTTTAAAATCATTAGGTGGAGCAGGTGAGGATGTTAATGGAACAGGGATCAAGTCATATTTCTTTAAGAAAATTTTTAAAAAAGCAAAAAAGGCTGTAAAGAAAGTTGTTAAAAGTCCTATAGGTAAGGCTGCATTATTAGCAGCACCATTTTTAATGAGTGGTGGAACAGGTGGTATAAGTAAATTTTTTGGTAAAGGTAGTTTTAATCCTTTTATGGCAAAAGGAAAATTTAGTGGTTTAGGTAGTTTACTTAATAAAGCAGGTTTAGTTTCTGGAACAGGAGGTTTTACAGGTCTTGGTAAACTTGCAAGTATTGCTGGAGTGTCGGGTCTTGGTGGTTTATTAGCTTCAAAAGAACAAGATGAAGACGATGAAATAGATATTAATGATAGAGGTGAAGGTATAGATTTTTCAGATGTAGTTAGACGTGCAAGATTAAATGATCCTGAATTTAGATTTTTACCACCATCACAATTTACAAATACTTATGCAGAAGGTGGTGAAGTAGATGGAAGAAAAATTATGGTTGATAAACTAGAAGTAGAAGTAATGCCAGATGAATCTGAAGAAAGAGCTATGCTAGATGCTATGATGAATGACATTGATGAAGTGATGCCTGAAGATAGAAAAATGGAATTTTACAAACTATTAATACCTCAACTTAGAAGATCAGGTGAAATGTCTGATTCAGAATATAAAGGATTAATGGGTGAATTATTTGGCGAAGGTAAAGCTGATGGAGGAATCATGAACCTTGGAGGTAATGAAATGGATCTTAGAGGTGGTGGTTTTGTACCATTAGGAGCCAAAGAAAAAGCAGATGATGTACCAGCAAGATTATCCAAAAATGAGTTCGTAATGACCGCTGATGCTGTTAGAGCAGCAGGTGGAGGAAGTGTTGATAAAGGCGCAGATAAGATGTATAAGATGATGAAGAATTTGGAGGCTCAAGTATAATGGCAATAACAGAAACTAGATCATTACCCGCACAGTTTATAGAAGATCTTGGAAAAGATTATGCAAAACAATTAACAGCAACTACGGCCATTCCTGTTGATACTTCTAAATTTGCACCAACAGTTGCAGGACAAGATGTATTACAACAAAGAGCTGCAACATTAGCAGGTTCGGGTGTTGGATCTTTTCAACCATTTATAGATCAAGCAAAAGCACAAGGAACAGCTGCTGGTCAAACAGTAGGAGATGTTGGAACTACATTAAGTGGTATTGCTGGTTTAACTGGAGCACCAACTTCATCTCAAATGCAACAATACATGTCACCTTATCAATCACAAGTAATTGACACAACTCTATCAGAGTTTGATAGACAAAAAGCTATACAAGAAAAATCTATTGCAGATCAAGCAATTGCATCAGGAGCGTTTGGTGGTGGTAGAGAAGGTGTACAAAGAGCAGAGTTTGCATCTCAATCAGGAAGAGATAGAGCAGCACTTCAAGCACAATTATTACAACAAGGTTTTGGTCAAGCACAACAAGCTAGACAACAAGATATTCAAAACAGATTTGGTTTAGGACAAGCGCAATCTGGATTAGCACAACAACAATTAGGACTAGGTTCATTCCAATCTGGATTAGCAGGTCAAGTACCACAATTACAAAGAGCAGATATTTCTACACTAGGTCAAGTAGGTGCAGCGCAACAAGCACAATCACAAGCTGAACTAGATGCACAAAGACAAGGTGCAAGAACCGCGGCCTACGAACCATTAGAGAGATTAGGATTCTTTGGTCAAGGTGTAACAGGATTAATGGGTGGTTATCCAGCACAATACAATTTCCAATCAACACCTGCAGCATCACCATTACAAACTGCACTAGGATTAGGTACAGGACTAGCAGGAATATTCGGAGCATTGAAGTAACATGATGAATCGTATTTTAAAACGACCTATGTTTAGAATGGGTGGTCGAAGCGATGATGGTATTATGTCTGTTAGACGTGGGTATCAAGAAGGTGGAGATGTAGGTTTTTTTACAAAAATTATGGATACAATCAATCCTCCATCAGGAAAAGTTCTTCAAAGAATACAAGAAGTTAATAAACCTAGACTATCTCCTTTTCAAAAATTTATAGAAAATGTTTCAAACAAACCATTGGAATTTAGAACACAAGCAGAAGCTAATGAATTTTTAGAGGCCAACCCTGAAAATATAAGACCTATTAAACTTTTAAGTGACGATAAAATAATAAATTTAGAATCAACTAATGATACAGGACAACCTTCAAATGTTCCAGGAACACCTATAGTTCCTAATCCTCAAAAAAAGATAAGCACTACTGGAGGAGAAACTGGTGAACAATCAGATCAAGAATTAATTAAAAGTTATATGGACATGTTTTCAGAAGCTATGGGTGAATCTGAAGAAGATGTATCAAGACAAAGATATTTAGAACTTGCAAAATTTGGAGCAAATCTTTTAGGTCAACCTGGTGGTGATTTAGTAGGATCTATTGGTAGAGCCGCTGCACCAAGTATTCAAGGTTTAGCAGAAGGTGCAGCTAGAAAATCAGCTGCTAACAGAGAAATTAAATTAGCTGGACTTAAAACAGCTATTGCACAAATGGATGATCCAACAGCGGATAAAATTAAAACATTAGCAAGAATGTCTGGTGTTAGTGAAAAAGAAGTAGCTAAATTAATGTTAGACACAGACGATGGTTCTGATTTTGAATTAGAAATAAAAGCTTTAGAAGGAAGTGTTGGAGCAGAAAATGCTTTTAAAATTGCTGAACAAATTAGTGATGCTGGTTTAAAACTTTCACAAGTTAAACCAATACCTGTTGATAAAAAAGGTAAACCAAAAGAAGGTGCTCCAGATGGTTACTATTATGATGAAGATGCAAATATTTACAAAGTTGAAAAAGGTAAACCTTCTATCTTAAAAACTAAATAGGAGATCTTATGGCTGTTGTTTTCGAACAAGGAGAATCTTTTGCAGATCTTCAAAAGAAAAATACCATACAAAACGAAGATGAAGATGTAGGTTTTTTTGAATCTGCGTTAGCAGGTGTTGCTACTGGTTTATGGAATATACCTAAAGGTTTTGTATCTCTAGGTGCTGAACTATTTGATTTAGTAGGCGACACTGATACAGCTAAAGGTGTTGAAGAATGGTTTGATGAAGTTAATCCATTTGATGATGAAGCAGAAGCTAGAACTATTGGAAAAATTACACAAGCAATAACACAGATAGCACCATTAGCAGTTTCTGGTTTTGCACTTGGTGCAAAAGCAGGTCAGAAAGTATCTAGAAGTTTGGCTAAAAGAGCATTGGCTGCAAGAAATACTCAACTAGATAAGTTAATAAATATGGATGCAACACGTATTGCTAAAAGAGCCATAGCTGCAAAGAGAGCTGGTAAGAGTTTTAGTCTAGCTAATACAGGTAGAAAGATTATGGGTAAAACCAGTGGTGGTATTATTGGTGGTGGTATCGGAGAAGCTATTGTTGCTGATGAAGATATTGGAACACTAGCTGATATTGCAAAAGGTACTTCATTAGAACCTTATGCTTTGACTATGATGGATAAAAGCACGGATAAAGAAGGTAGAGATGAAGCATTTAGAAGATTAAAAAACAGATTAAAGTTTGGAACAGAAGGTGCATTATTTAATTTAGCTTTAATAGGTGCAGGGAAAGGAGTCCAAAAAATTAGAAAAGTTGATCCAAATGGAATTAAAGAATATTCTCCAGGATTTATTGCAAACGCAGTTCAAAAAGTTAGATTAGGTTTATCTCCTCAAGGTGGGGGAAGTAGATTTACACTAGAAACTTTAAAAGGATCGGACGATACAATCAAAGCAATAGAGTTTGCAACTTTAGAATCTGCAAAAGAAGTAGATAAGTTAAGTAAAGAAATGATTGATCCTATAAATAACTTTCTACAAAAACAAGCTGTTGATAAAAAATTTACACCTGTTACTCAAAACAAGGTTTTAGAAATTATACAGGATTCTTTAGAAGGTAAAGTAAATAAAAAATTTGTTGGTCCAATGCCAGGAAATAAAAAAGATTTATTATTGAGAGGAGATAGAGCAGAGCAAGCTTTGGCTAAAATAAAAATTAGTAAAGGACAACAACAATTATTATCTAAAGTTCCTGAAATAGAAAATTCAATAAAACTTATTGATGATGAATTAAAAGAAATAAGACTAGCTTCAACTGATAGATTAGATCAATTAAATAATTTACCTAGAAGACAAAAATTAATTAAAGACAGGGCAGTATTAAGTAATCAATTAAAATCTATTAATCAAAATTTAATAGGTTCGACAAGAATAAAAAGAAATATATTTAAAAGAAGTGACTATCAAATTAATGAATCTTTAAAACGTTTAACTAATGTCATGGCTGATGCTGGTATTGATAGTAAAACAATTGATAGATTAAAAGATAGCACGATTAACATGCGTCTTGGAATAGATAATCTATCTGGTGTTCTTATGCAGGGAGGAAAACTTACTGATGATCAGTTTAAAACTTTTAGTAGTGAAATTGGTGGATATATAAATTATAGATTTAAAGCTTTTGATAAATTACCTCTTTTACAAAAATATAAAGTAACTAGTCAAATTAGAAAAAAATCTTTTGATTCTTTAAAAGCAGATAAATTTAAAGCTTATGCTTTAGATGAAAATAATTATTTTACAGCGGGACCTAACAAAGGAAAATTAATTCCTGTAAAAGATGATTACTTTAATGAATCAATTAATAAACAGCTAGATGATTTTATACAAAAACAAGGGTTAGATGTTGAAGATGTTATGAGCCCTAATTTTAAAAACGGTGTTCAATCAGTAACAGAAAAAGCTGCAACAAAAGCAGAAATAGAAGCAGTGTCTTTAAGTCCAGATATTTTAACAGAAAGAATAGCTGCACCGTGGCAAAGACAATTATTAGGTGTTGTTAAAGATCCAACATACACATTTCATGCAACTACAAGCAGGCAAGCTAGACTAGCATATGGATTAAAATATATGGATGATTTAAATAAAGCATTTAGTTCAGGACCCAATAAAAAAATATTTAGTGGAGCCGATGATTTAGTAAAATCAGGAGAGGCTAGAACTATAGATGAAGCAGAACAAATATTAAGTGATCCAAATAAATTTAAAAAAGTTGAAATAGAATCTAGAAAAGAACTAACTGGTATGTCTGCTCTAGAAGGTAAGTATGTTAGAGCACCAGAATATGATGCAATGTTTGATGTAACTAGCAATTGGTTAAATGATACTAAAGTTGGTATTGCATACAGATATATGCTATTAGTTCCTAAAGGTGCCACTCAAGTCGCTAAAACAATTCTATCTCCAATAACACACATAAGAAATTTTGTAAGTGCTGGATTATTTGCAGCAGCAAATGGTGCAATACTTCCAAACTTAACAGATATACAAACACTGGCTCCTAAAGCTTTAGGGGGTAAAGGTGTTTTAGGTGATGCTTATAAATTAACTGCAGGAAAAGTTTTTGGAACTTTACCTGAAGAAAAAGCAAGACAATTTGCAAGGTATCAAAGACTAGGTATTGTTGGAACACAGGTTGAAGCAGGGGAGATAGCAAGACTAACTAGAGATATTGCAGGTGGAGCATCAGGTGCAAAAGCTTTACAAAAATTAGAAAAATTACCTACGGGACTTAGAAAAACTTTTGATAAACTTCAAGAGGCATATATTGCTGAGGATGATTTTTGGAAAATTACTACATTTGAATTAGAGAGAAATAGACACTCTAGTATTTTAACTCAATTAGGTATTACGAAAGACAATTATAAATCTGTACTAGGAGAAAATTCACCTAAAGGAAATTACTTTAGAAATAAAATTGCAAGAAAAGAAATAGCAGAAGAATCTTACGAAGGATTTTTAGATGAGTTATCAGCAAACATTGTAAGAAATCAAGTTCCTAACTATGAGTATATTGGAAGAACTGCAAAAGCTTTAAGACAATCTCCATTTGGAAATTTTATAGCATTTCCATTAGAGATTATGAGAACAGGTAATAATATAATTACTCAATCAATAGATGAAATAACTAGTGGTATTCCAGAAATAAAAGCTTTGGGGCTAAGACGATTATTTAGTTTTGGTACAACAGTCGGTGGTCTTCCATATACGTTGTCAGAAATATTTAAAGCTAAAAATGATGTATCCGATGAAGAAATGAAAGCTCTTAGAAGATTTGTTCCTGAGTGGTCAAAAAATTCTACTCTTCTTCCAACAGGAAGAGATGAAAAAGGTAACATAAAATATATAGATTTTAGTTATACAAATGCATATGATTTTTTAACAAGACCTTACAGAGCAGTTACTAATGCTTTAGCACAAACAGATGGATCTAATGAATCTTTAAAAGAAGCTTTAGCAAAAGGTATGACTGACGGTATGATTGAATTAACAGATCCTTTTGCTAGTGAATCTATATTTATAAAAGGTTTACTAGATAGTACAATTAGAAGAGGTATAGGTAAAGATGGTAGGAGAGTATGGTCTAAGGCAGATGATCCTATGGTTAAAATTGGAAAAGGAATTTTACATGTAGGAAAAGCATTAGAACCTGGGTCAATATCTCAATTAAAAAGATTAGGTCAAGCAGCCACGGGAAAGACAGATAAGTATGGTAATCTATTTAATTTGGAGGATGAGCTGCCAGGTCTTATTGGTTTTAGATCTGTTAACTCTGATCCTTCTAGAGCATTAACATTTATGACGACATCTTTTGTAAGAGATTTAAAAGATGCAGATAACTTATTAAGTGCTCCATTATTAAGAGGTGGAAGAGTGACGAAAGAAGATATTATTAATGGTTATAAATATTCTCAAGCTCAAAGGTTTTCAACCCTAAAAGAAATGTATAAAAACATAGATGCTGCTAGAACTTTAGGTGTTTCAAATGCAGTGCTTAATAGAAAAATAAAAAGAAAAGGTGTTAAGAAAGAAGTCTTTGATCAATTGATGAGAGGTAAGTTTACACCAACTAGACCAAATGATTTCTTTATTAAAAGACTTGGTGAAATTACCAGAGATCTAAATAAACTAGAGGGTGTTCAAGTTCGTAACCCATACTTTGAAGCTATAAAAGATATAAATAAAATTGTAGCTGAAAATAGAAACACAAGTCTATCTGACGGTGAAGTTAAGTTTTTTGAAGATGCTGAACCACCAGTCATTGAACAAGAACCACGGATCACGACACCTAATTTAACATCACCAGCATCCGTTAATCCAGCTGTAGTACAGAGCCAAAATACAGGGTCGACAGCTTCTAGATATAATGTTAATCTACCCACTGCTGAACGAGCAAAACTAATAGAGGAATTTTTTACAACGTAATGATAAACAAAATTAAAAGTTTGGGCGGTGTGATAGGTCTATCCTATCGGGTTTCTATTGTAGCGGGGGTTACAATATAATGGCTAAAAAATCTGCATTACAGAAAATAGAAGAGCATGAAAAACTGTGTCGTATTATGCAGAAACAAACTTTTGAACAAATTAAAGAGATGAAAGAACGTATCAGACGAATTGAATACATGATTATAGGTGGTATGGGATCACTTATCCTAGGCTTAGTCATGAACTACATGAAATAAAAATGAACCTATCTCGTAATTTTTCTTTACAAGAATTAATTAAATCAGATACCGCTATACGTAAAGGTATCAACAATAATCCTAACTCTGGTCAAATAGAAAAACTAAAAGCATTATGTGAAAATATTTTGCAGCCAGTACGTGACCATTTCGGTAGAGTAAAGGTAACATCAGGATTTCGTAGTGAAGATTTATGTTTAGCTATTGGTAGCTCAAGAAATTCACAGCACGCAAAAGCTGAGGCCGCAGACTTCGAATGTGTTGGAGTTGACAACGCTGAAGTTGCTGATTGGATTAAAATGAACCTTGAGACAGATCAATTGATCCTCGAGTTCTACACACCAGGAGAACCCAACTCGGGATGGATACATTGTTCTTGGATACCTGAAGGAAGACGTGAACAATATCTACACGCATATAAATCAGAAGGTAAAACAAAATACAAACCTGTAATTGGTAAAGCAAAAGATCTAGTTTAGTGTGGTAGTTGTTAGTTTAACAGCCAATGTTAAGATGATTAGGGATTCGAGAAGCTGAACTAACGTCGCTCGTTAGAGCAGGATACTACCACTTACCCCACGGACTTTTCTCTATCCCATTCGTAAAAACCTATATCCAATCTCTTAATTCTTCCCCCATAACTTCCGATGCAATATTAATCTTTTTACGTAAAGCCTTAACTATCTTTTCATCGACAGTTTTTTCTGAGATTAAATCAACATAAGTTACAGATTTTTTCTGACCTATTCTGTGTGCTCGGTCTTCTGATTGTAAACGTTTCTCAAGATCATAACCGTTAGAATAATACACAACAGTATTTGCTTGAGTTAGTGTGATACCATAACCTCCTGTTTGAGGAGTACCAACAAAGAATCTACAGTCAGGGTTTTCTTGAAAACGTTTGATGTTGGGTTGTCTATCTTCTTGTGGAGTGAGTCCATAATAATCGACCACGGATCCTTCACCATATTCTTTTTCAATAGCTTTCTTAATTTCAAACATGTCTTTTTGATAGTTGGCCCATATAATAGCTTTACCTTCTACCTCTTCTAAGACATTCATTAGTTCACTTATTCTATTACTTTTTATATTTTGAGTGCTACCATCATCAGCAGTAAAGTGACCACAAGTAATCTGGTGTAGTCTCATTAACTGAGTCAGAACTGTAACTGTAGTTGTCTGCTTACCATTTAATATAGCAAGAGCCATAGTCTTCATTTGTTGATACAATTTAGACTGTTCTTCTGTAAGTGCTACACTTCTTTTAACATAAATTTTATCTGGTAAATCTAAGCAATCTTCTTTTAATACACGATAAGAAAAACCTTTTAACTTATCCGATAGCTCACCAATATTTTTAAAGAAGTTTACAACTTGTATTGATCTACCTTTTGCATGAATAGTTTTCATTTCAGCATACCTATTTCTAAAAGCATAAAATGATGCAAAGTCCAGTAACCACGGACTAAGAAATTCACATTGACTATATAAGTCTAATGGATTTTTTGTAATAGGAGAACCCGTCATAATTCTTCTATACTTTGCTAGCTTTGCTAAACTTAAAATATTTTTAGTTCTTTTTGCTGCAGCATTTTTTATAGTCGTAGATTCATCTACACCCATGATTGTATTGTGAGTTCTAAGAAATGAAGCTGCAAAGTCTGTACCTTTAGATGTACTTAATGCTTCAACATTCATAATTAAAATATGTAATTTACTGTCCGACTTTAACAGTTCATCTAAACTTTCTTTTTGTTTTTTAGTAATGTTTGCTTGCCACATTACTGCCTTAGTTTCTATATGATCTGGTAAGTGTGTTGGAATTTCTTGATTGTACCAAGTACCTATAACACCTTTAGGTGCAATAATTAAAGCACCATCTATTTTACCTTTGTCATAAAGCATTGACATATTATCAATCAATACTTTTGTTTTACCCGTACCCATCTCCATAAAATAAGCATAGCTTTCCTTATTCCAAGATTTTTCCAACGCAGTTAATTGATGCGCATACGGCTTAGTTTTAAATTTATAATTCATAAATATTTTCTTCTTTCTGTATTGACTTTTATATAATCAATGTTATATCTTTTGTCAATGTCAGAAAGTACGAAGTATGAAAATTTAAAAAATAATTATGCACCAACGGTGTATGTTATTCAACACATTCCTGGAACACAAGCAGGCAATCCTAAAATTAATATTATGGGTGCGTCTCACTATGGACAATTTAAATTTTTATTACCTGAATTTTCACAAATGATTTTTTCTCCTGGTCCACTTATTTATAAGTTGAGACAAGGTTTAAAAAATTATAAAGTTAAAGATTACTTGTTACTTACAGGAGATCCTGCAATCATCGGTGTTGCATGTTCTATTGTATCTGATATTACGCACGGTAAATACAACGTGCTTAAATGGGATAAGCAAGAAAGAAAATATTATCCTATTGAAATTAATCTATACGAGAAAGGAGAAATAGATGAATAGTATAAACTTTGAACAAGACAAAACAGATATATTAGATAAAAGTGAAAATATAAAATCACTATCTAATGAAGTTCAAAAGATGGAATCTCTATCAAAAGAAATAGAGGACATTGAAGAGAACTTAAAGAAAAAGAAAAAAGATTTAGACGTTATATCAGGAGAGGTAATTCCTACCATGATGTCTGAGATGGGTTTATCTCAACTCAAACTAATGGATGGATCACAGATAGACGTTAAGCCATTCTACAATGCTACCATTACAGTAGCTAATAGAGAATCGGCTTTCAACTGGCTTCGACAAAATGGTCTGGCAGATATTATTAAAAATGAAATGGTAGTATCTTTCGGCCGTGGAGAAGACAACAAGGCAGCAGAATATGCTGAACTTGCAAAGAGTCAGGGACTTCAACCTGCGCAGAAATTAAAGGTTGAACCCATGACTCTAAAAGCGTTGGTCCGTCAGCGTATTGAGGCAGGGCAAGAGATGCCTACGGAAATTTTCAGCATATTTGTTGGAAATAAAACTACAATCAAAAGGAAAAAATAATCATGACAAAAGAAACAAACCTTACGAAGAAGACAGAAGGTGCATTAGCTACAAATATGTTTGAAGCTGATGCAAATGCAGGCACACATAACATGGAGCAAGATGATCTTGCCTTACCATTCTTAAAAGTTTTAGGACAACTATCTCCTGAAATTAATAAACAGAATGGAAAGTATGTTCAAGGTGCAGAACCTGGAATGATCTTAAACTCTGTTACTAAAGAACTATTCGATGGTAGCAAAGGTATAGATGTAATTCCTTGTTTCTATAAAAGAGAATATCTAGAGTGGAAACCTAGAGAACTCGGAGGTGGTCTTGTTAGAATCTATTCGATAGATGACCCTATTGTAAGAACAACTAAAAGAGATCAGTTCAATAGAGATGTATTACCAAATGGTAATTATCTAGAAAATACAGCAAGTCATTTTGTTGTAGCTGCAGGAGAAACTCCAACTACCGCATTGGTATCGATGACGAGAACTCAGTTAAAAGTAAGTAGAACTTGGAACTCTATGATGATGTCGATAAAGATGCAGGGTAAAAATGGTTTATTTACTCCACCAACATTCAGCCATATTTATCATTTAAAGTCAGTTCAAATGACAAATGATAAAGGAACTTGGTTTGGTTGGGATATAAGTAAAACTGGTCCTGTTACAGACACTGGTGTTTATGGTATAGCCAAAGACTTTGCTGAGAAAATTGGTAAAGGCGAGGTTGAGATTAAACACGATAGTGATACTGAAACAACAGAGAAATCACCGTACTAAACAGAATCCTAGGTAGTGGGCGGTGAAGCGAGAGTGGAGCCGCCCATTAAAATATTATTATGGAAAAGTTTAAAAATATATTCTCAGGATTAGAGCGAGCGTATGGAGTAACATACGTCGACAAGAAAGGTGCCGACGGTCAAAAGATCAAAGGTAAATCTTTCGTTCAAAGAGGGATGGTCACAGACAATATGTGGCAAGACCATTTAAACGGTGCTGAACCTAGTTTAGGTATCATACCGATTAATGAAGATAATACTTGTAAATGGGGTTGTGTTGATATCGATTCTTATGCAGGTTTTGATCATAAAAAATTAATAGATAAAATAAAAAGTTTAGACTTACCTCTTTTAGTATTTAGATCTAAGAGTGGAGGTGCACACGTATTTTGTTTCACAACAGTTCCTGTTGAAGCAAAACTAATGAGAGATAAATTAGTATCGGTTAGTGCAGTGCTAGGCTATGGTGGATCAGAAGTATTTCCAAAACAAATAGAATTAAAATCAAAAGATGATACAGGAAACTTTTTAAATTTACCATACTTTAATGGGGATAAAACAACAAGATATTGCTTCAATGATCAAGGTGAAGCTGTTACTCTGGAACGTTTTTATTTATTGCATGATTTATATAAACTTACACCAGAACAATTAGAGACATTAATAATTAAAAGACCTGACTCTGAGTTTAGTGATGGTCCACCTTGTTTAGAATCTTTAACACAATCTGATATTAAAGATGGTAGAGATAGAATACTTTATCAATACATACAGTATGCAAAAAGAAAATGGCCAGATAGTTGGCAAACAAAAATCAATGCATTTAATTATAAATACTTTGAGAAACATCCAGAGGGACCTTTAGAAGATAGAATTGTTCAAGGTAAAATAAAATTTAACGACGGTAAAGATCTAGGTTTTAAATGTAACGAAGATCCAATGTGTAATCATTGTGATAAGAAATTATGTAGAACTAGAAAATATGGTATCGGAGGTGATGCAGTATTTCCAATACTATCTGATCTACAAAAAGTTGAATTAGATGAACCTTATTATTGGGTGAATGTGGATGGAGATAGAGTCAAGTTAGATAATATTGATTGTTTAATGGAACAAAGATTATTCAGAAGAACAGTTGTAAAACAAATCAATAAGAAACCACCACGGATCACGGTCAAAGAGTTTGAAAAGTATACTGATATGTTGCTTCAAGGTATTGAGATAATCAAAGCACCAGAAGGATCTTCAATAGTGGATCAATTAAAAGAACATCTAGAAGAATTCTGTACCAATAGAACTGCTGCAGAAACTACTAAGAAAGATATTTTAAATGGAAACGTCTACACAGAAGAAGGTAAACATAAATTTATATTTCATAAATTTTATCATGGACATTTACTTAGAAAAAAATGGCCAGAGAAACCACAGGTCACACAACAAATGATGAAAGAATATTGTAATTGTAGTGATGATCGAATTGTAATTGGTAAAAAAAGACCAACGATCATGGTAGTAGATGCATTTGAGAAACCAGAAAAAACTCATACACCTAAAACTTTAAAAGAAAAGGATCCTTATTAATGAAGACGATTGTATTCGGCCCACCAGGTACGGGAAAAACACATACATTGTTAGAAAAGGTAGATGAATATCTAAAGACAACTAATCCAGATCGAATCGGTTACTTTGCTTTTACAAAGAAGGCGGCTAATGAGGCTAAAGAAAGAGCAATGAAAAAGTTTAATCTAGAGGAGGATGATCTTCCATATTTTAGAACACTACATTCATTAGCTTTTAAATCATTGGGATTAAAAAAGAATCAAGTAATGCAGAAAAGACATTACGAAGATTTGGGTAGAAAAGAAAATTTATTTCTAGACTACAATGATTATGATGAAGAAGAAACTGGATTGTTCTCAACTAAAAGTGATTATCTTAGAATAATTAATTTAGCTAAACTTAGAAACATCACAATTGATGAACAGTATAATTTAAAAGAACATAATCAAGATGTAGAGTATGCAACACTTATTCATCTAAGTGAAAGATTAGTAGATTATAAAAAAGAATATAATCTTATTGACTACAACGATATGATTTTAAATTTTATCAAAGAAGAAAAATCACCAAACTTTGATGTAGTATTTATTGATGAAGCACAGGATCTATCTTTAATGCAATGGGATATGGTTAAACATATTACTGATAAAACAGTTGATTCTTTTATTGCAGGAGATGATGACCAAGCTGTATTTAGATGGGCTGGTGCAGATGTTGATTCATTTATTGCACAAAAGGGAAAGATTATTGAACTCAAAGAATCTAGAAGAGTTCCAAGAAAGATACATGAACTAGCTAACTCAATCATTGGTAGAGTTAATAAAAGAATAGAGAAGAACTGGAACCCTAAACAACACGAAGGGAAACTTAGTTCTTATGACAACTTTGAAGATGTAGATATGTCATCAGGTAAATGGTTAGTGTTAACCAGAACAAGATCAATGTTAGATTCATTAGAAGATATACTAAGGGATAAAGGTTTTTACTATGAAAATAGATTCAAGAAACTTTATGAAAAAGAAATTCAAATTGCTGCAACTAATTGGGAATATTTAATTAAAGGACAGATGCTTGATTCAAAACAAATAGAAAATATTTCAAAGTACATCAGTACGGAAAAATGGAACAAGGATAAACTAAAATCGATGGTTAAGAATACGGTCTACAGTTTAGAACAATTACAAAAAGACTATGGACTTCAAACTAATGAGGTCTGGTATGAAGCTTTCGATCAAGCGGGACAGAAAAGAATTAATTATATAAGACGTATGAAACGTAATGGGGAGATGTTGAACCAAGAACCACGGATCAAATTGTCTACCATACACAGTGCAAAAGGTGGTGAAGAAGACAACGTAGTTTTGCTAACTGATCTTACATACAATACTAAAAAATCATACGACAAGAATCAAGATGATGAAACAAGATTATTTTACGTAGGTGCAACAAGAACAAAAGAACACTTACATATTATAAGACCAAAAGACGATAGTAAATGTTACCCAATGGAGGAAATTATATGACAAGTAAAGGCGTACTAGATGAGGCGTTCCCACAAGATAAACAAATTGGAGGATCTCATTATAAAAAATTTAAGATTCAACCCTATGAATTTATATCAAAGAATGACCTTTCATTCTTTCAAGGCAACGTAATTAAATACGTTTGCAGATATAAAAACAAAGCAGGGATACAAGATCTTGAGAAAATAAAACATTACTGTGATTTAGAAATACTAAAATTAAAAGATGACAAATGAGTGTAGCAAAAAATTGGGAGTTACATTACAGAGAAAAATATGAGCCACAGATTAAAAGATTAACTGAAAGATATAATAAAATATATGACGAAAATCAAAAGATGAAAAGAAGACTAAAAAAATATGAAGGAAGTTTAAGAATGATTTGTTACTACAACAAAAAGGAGAAATAATGAGTTGGCAAGAATATAGAGCAAGAGCAAAAATAATAGAAGAAAATTTTGCAAAGAATTTAACAGACCCTAAGTGGGCAAACGATTATCAAGATATGCACGAGCATTGGGATATACAAGGTACACTAGATGGTAAACTTTTAAAGTTTGATGTCAAAGGTATGAAAAAAGTAAATCGTTGGGATAATAAAAAACAAGATGACATTGCTTGGGTTGAAGGAACTAATGTTAGAGGTAAACCTGGTTGGGTAAAAGGTTTAGCAGACTACATAGTATTTGAAAGAACTGATCACTGGCTTCTAATTGGTAGACAAGAATTATTAGATCATGTGACAACTAAACTTAAAGAAAAGAATTTTGAAAAAGGAAAAGGAGTTTATCAAATCTATCAACGTGAAGGTAGACAAGATAAAATTACCATGGTCCCCTTTCAAGATATGGAACAATTAACTAACGTAAAAAGGATAAATAAAAATGCAGAAAATAATATTTAAACCACAAACAGAATGGCTACCACCAGAAGAATTTCCAGATCTATCTGATCATAGTGAAATATCAATTGACTTAGAAACTAAAGATCCTGAACTAACAAAGATGGGATCAGGAGCAATCATTGGTAAAGGAGAAGTTGTTGGTATAGCAGTTGCTGTTGAAGGCTGGTGTGGATATTATCCTATCGCTCATGGCGGTGGTGGAAACATGGATAGAACGATGGTTCTTAAATGGTTTCAAGATGTATTGAATACTAATGCTATAAAAATATTTCACAATGCAATGTATGATGTCTGTTGGATTAAAGCTATGGGTCTAAGTATTAAAGGACAAATTGTAGATACTATGATTGCAGCAGCTTTATGTGATGAAAATCAATTTAGATATGATCTAAATACTTGTGCTAAAAAATACACAGGTTCAGGTAAAGATGAAGCTGCACTATATGCAGCAGCAAAAGAATGGGGCATTGATCCTAAAGGTGAGATGTATAAATTACCTGCAATGTATGTAGGTCAGTATGCAGAAAAAGATGCAGCCATTACTTTACAGTTATGGAAGTATTTAAAAAAAGAAATAACTAGTCAAGATATACAATCTATTTTCGATATGGAGATAGAACTATTTCCTTGCCTCGTTGATATGCGTTTTTTAGGGGTTCGTGTAGATGTTGAAGGAGCCCATCAATTAAAACAAAAATTAGTTGGAGAAGAAGAATCAGCATTATTAGCAGTGAAAAAAGAAACAGGAATAGAACCTCAGATATGGGCAGCAAGATCAATTGCCAAAGTTTTTGAGAAACTAAAACTACCTTATGACGTAACTGAGAAAACATCTGCTCCTTCTTTTACTAAGAATTTTTTACAAAACCATCCACATCCAGTGGTTCAAAAGATTGCAAGAGCTAGAGAAATAAACAAAGCTCACACAACTTTTATTGATACCATATTGAAACACTCACATAAAGGTAGAATCCATGCTGAGATCAACCAACTTCGTGGGGATAATGGCGGAACTGTGACAGGTAGATTTAGTTATTCGAACCCTAATTTACAGCAAATTCCTGCTAGAAACAAAGAACTTGGACCAATGATTAGGTCGTTATTTGTGCCCGAGGAAGGCCATAGATGGGGTGTATTTGACTATTCTCAGCAAGAGCCTAGGCTGGTAGTCCATTATGCAGCTTTACAGAATTTATACGGTGTTGATGATGTATTAGATTCCTATAATAATGATCCTAATACAGACTTTCATACAATCGTTGCAGATATGGCCAACATTCCTAGATCACAGGCTAAAACAATTAATCTAGGATTGTTCTATGGTATGGGTAAAAACAAGCTACAGGCTGAACTAGGGGTTGATAAAGAAACTTCTGATAATCTATTCAAACAATATCATGATCGAGTACCCTTTGTTAAACAGCTGATGGATAATGTAATGCAAAGAGCACAACAACGTGGTCAGATAAGAACTTTACTTGGAAGACTATGTAGGTTCCATCTATGGGAACCCAATATGTTTGGGATGCACAAAGCATTGACTCATGATGAAGCGATATTGGAACACGGACCAGGGATTAGAAGAGCATACACTTATAAAGCTTTAAATAAATTAATCCAAGGATCAGCAGCTGATATGACAAAGAAAGCAATGATTGAATTATATAAAGAGGGTATCATACCACATATACAGGTGCATGATGAACTTGATATATCAATAGAGTCTCCAGAACATGCGAGTAAAATAAAAGAAATTATGGAACACGCTGTTAGTCTAGAGGTTCCCAACAAAGTGGACTATGAATCTGGACCAAATTGGGGTAATATAAAATGATAAACTATGGCTTACTTAAACGCAAACATACCACCAACTTATGCACAAATAAGAAAGGAGTATCTATATGATCTTAAAAAACATAAAGGAGAAGTTGCTGACTGTATTGTCTTTGGTCTTAGCGCTCTTACAGGCAGGGCTATATTATTTCATGCTATTATGGAAAACGGTGCAATATTTTATCGCTTACCAATTAGCGCGTTTATTCAACAGGGATTTGATGCATCCAGAGTGCCCACAAAAAGACTTGATGAACTACAGCTCTGGAATTGTTTTAGTTATTATCCTGCTGTTCATCGTTGGGATATATTAGACGGACAAGCAGGCAAGTATATAGGTAAAGATAAAAAATGGCATCCTGGTAAGTATTTATTTACAGTTGACTTTGCACATCCAGAGTCTAATATACTTGACACTGATCATTCAGAGATTCCGCACGAACACAAGTGCGCTCACATAATTGCCCTCGATGACGGTAATTTTGCAGCACAACCTAACAATAGATGTATATGGGATATACCTTCTTTCACAGTGAAAGATGATATTCCTGATTGGAAGGTGCAGACTTCTGAATGGAATGTGGAAGATAGTAGAGCTTGGCGTACAGAAGATACGGATAAGTTCTTCTATGAAATAGAGGAGAAAAAAAATGATTAAAAAAATGAAAAGTAAAGCTATGCATTACTGGTCAGACCACAAGATTGAATGTCTTGTAGTTGCGGTTTTAGTTATAGCTTACATAGTTAAGTAATGAATTTAGCAGATTTGTTAAAAAAAAATATAGTAATGGTTCCAGTCGTGGCTTCGGTCTTGGTTGGAACTTTTACAGGTGTCCGTTATATTGTTAATCTTACAGACACTATTAATTCAAATCAGCAAGAAATTGTAGATCTAACAAAAGATCTTGAACAAGCACAAAAAAATATTACAGACCAGAATACAAGACTATCTTCTGCTGAAGCGACATGGCAGATGGCAGAAAATTTATATAGACAACTTGCAGATCAAGTAAGAGAACACGATTACGATATCAAGGATTTAAATAGGTAATGTATGGAGGTTCTCAGGATGAATTATTACTTCACAGGCATACTAATTATTTTATTTGTTCTGTTATCTTTTATAGAACCTGCATATCCTAGAAACGAGTATCTCAATGACGGTACTAATACTTGTAGTACTGGTGACGTTAGCTTATCAATCCAACAAAGAGACTCGGAAAATAGGTATCGACACTATGATTCTACCAATAATTATAATAGCCCTTCTGATGATAAGTCGGTAAGTTTAACTTGGAGGCACTATTTAGGTTCAGCTTGCACAAAAGAATTTAGAGCAGTTCAAACAGAAAATGCACAATTAAAGCAACAACTAGAACTGATGAAAATGTGTGGAAAAGTCAATAAAAACCCCACAATTGCACGTAATCCTAACTTCCAATTGCTAGTATCAAAATGCTCTGGTATAATCATTCCTGAAAACAAAAAACCTAAAGGAAGTCTTTGGGATGATTTAAAAGATGGTTATAAAAAAGAAAATCCTGATATCAAACTTATGGGTGATAAATTTATAGGACCAAAAGATGAGCAATAAACCATTAAACATCGGAGAAGAGGCACGAGTGCAGATGCCTATGAAGACGGTTGCTAGTCTAATTTTTTTAGTAGCAATGGGCGTATTCGCATACACAGAGCTGACAGCAAGGTTAGTATCATTAGAGACATCAAGAGAATTATTTGAAAATGATTTACTTAAAAAATCTGAACAAGTCCCTACAGATCAAGAGCAACATTTTTTATTAGAAGATTTGTACAAGACCGTTGAGAAATTACAGTCTACTCAAGAAATGAATATGACAAACAAAGTTAATATAGAATTTTTAAAAACACAATTAGACAAAGCACTGGAAGATGTTGAAGAATTAAAAGATAAGGTAAGAGCAAATGGAAACGGTCATCAGTAGTGTAGTCGCACTTTGTATGTTTATAGGTGGTGTTCTCACAGAACATAGAATACAGCCTGCAATGTCAGATTGTTTGAAAGGAAAGAGGGTTGCGGAACGTACAGCAAATGATAATATTCAGTACAAATGCGGAAAAGTAAAAGTTGAACTTGAAGAAAATATCGACGGATCTAAAGCAATTAAAAAAATTATACAAGAATGAAAAAATGTAATAAATGTAAAAAAGAATTCGAACCTAAAGACGAATTAGATATGTTTTGCAGTCAGGACTGTAAGGAAGAAGCACTCGCAGAACTTGACAATGACAGCGATGAGTGTTTAAGTTGTCAGTAATATGAAAGTATCAGCAGAAGTAGTAAAAGGTATCTGTCCAACATGTGATGAAGATACTATGTTAGTGGGACTTACAAATGAATTATATAGATGCATGAATTGTGGTGCAGACTTACAACAACATGTTAATGGTAAAATAAGTTATCTACCTGTCATTGCAACACCTTCGGATAAAGATATTCAACCTTTCGTGAAGGAGTGGAAAGAGTAACTTGGCCAAGCAAAAATTTACCCACTTCATACCCCGTGATAAACCTAAGAAAAGGGGCCCTCGTCAACACAAGAAAAATTTAAATAAAGGCGAGCGTAGACAACGTAAAATGACCCGATATAAGGGCCAAGGAAAAGGTTGACAACCATCATTTAATATCCTAGTATCTTATTAGAAATAAATACAGGAGAAAAAAATGCATATAATATACGACCCACAATTCGATGAGTACGGAGTTTTAATGAATGAAAACTTTAAAAAAGTTTTGAAGAAAACTCATGAAGACTTTGCTAAAGTAGCACCAACTCTTGGAGATGAATTTATATTTTCAACAGGAGGAGAAAAAATAGCTCCTTTAAATATGGATGCTTTTCCAAAAGAAATACTAAATAGTGATATACCCGTTGTTAAGTTTTATGATGAAAATAAAAAGGTATCAGATACTGCAATGTATACATCACAAATTGCCGTAGAACGATATCAAAAGATTAAAGAGATCAATAATCTAAAAGAGTTCTTCAAGTTTAGGAAAGAAAAAATCTCTAATTAAATGAAAGAAAAAACAATCACCATTAAAGTAAATGTCACGAACCAAGGACAATGGGCCAATCTTTTACTTGAGTTAAACATCATGAAAAGAGCCTGGAAACCTTTTGGTGTAGATATGAACATCAAAGCACCAGGATTAAAAAACGTTTTACTATGGGGAACTAGAAACAATGAGTTTATCAGAGGAACTAGATACAATAGCAAACCTTTATCAAAAAACAAAAGATAAGAAGTATAAAGATTTGTGGTATGAAAAATTAAAGGAGGTCGCAAATGGACTTGATCGTACTAAACGACGGAGTCTATCATCTGGTAGAGGTGACAAAACAGATGACGGAACATATAAAGTTATTAAGTGAAGTAGATTGTTTTGATCTTTGTGACATACTACGTTTGGAATTAACCACGTATCACGGATCATGGAACACGTATAGTATGAATGACGGCAGTGGTCACTTCTATGGTTGTATTTGTAGATAACACCTACCCTAAAGAGGGAAATTAAAAGGGTAGGTTAATGGTGAGAAGACCTAACCTCTATCAATATTAAATTATTTTGTCAACCTTACACGAAAACTTAGTATAGACTTCCATACTGTTGACCCATTCTGGGTCAAGTTCTGTTAATATTTTGTGTGAATAGCTGTAACCATAAACTATACAGCTATGATAATCCTCAAACAATTTTTCTTTGGTGGGTATAACTTTACATTCATTCTGTGCTACCCCTGAACAAAAAACCATTAATAAAATAAATTTTGTCATTGACAATCCTATAAACTACTTTATATTAAATAAAAATAATGAAAGGTATTATACATGACTGACATGAGTAAATACAGGAATGTTTCACTGTCCAAAGAAACATACAAAGTCTTAGAAAAACTATCCAAACTAATACTTCCAGATGCGAAGTTAAGTGTAGCAAAAACAATTGAAGCAATAGCAAACGAGAAAGCAAAGAAATACAATGGCCAATTCAAAAAAGATTAAACGGGTTTATGTCTGTCCCACTTGTAAAGGAAACGGATATTTAAAATTTAACACTATTTTAAGTAATGAAGAGATGATCGAACAGTGTCATGATTGTGATTCACAAGGAGAGATCTATGACTATGATGATGACTTCGAGATAGAAGGTGTGGGGATATCGATACACTAATGGTTTCTGATGTAGACAAAGCTTATATCGCGGGTTTGTTTGATGGTGAGGGATCCATACATTTTAAAAGAAAACCAGAGAAAAAAAGATCAGGAACCTATGATTGTATGCGCATTAGTATGGAAATATCTATGACGGATCGTAGTGTTTTGATTTGGGTACATGAAGTATTAGGAGTTGGAACGTTAAACAAGAAACCTAGAAAAGGTAAACGAGTTGACGGATCAAATTACTTGATGCAATATAGATGGCGTTGTACATTTAGAGATGCTTTTTATGTGTGTTGCTTGCTTTGGCCCTTTGCTCATACAAAACTACATAAAATTCAACAAGTAATAGAACATTATACTAATGAAAAAGTAAACATGAATAATATTGTTGATCTAGCTGATTTTAAAAGGAGGAAAAGTGTTCGATAAATATATTTATAATTTTTTATATTTTGTAAATCACTGGTCTACTAAAATAGTTAGTTGGTCTTGGTGTAAATTATATAGTGATAGGAAAAAAGGTTATGGCTACAAAAAAAGAAAAGTTTGACGGTATTACAAGACCATCAAATGATACGTATCGTAAAAGATTTGATGAGATATTTGGTAAGAAAGAAAAAATATATCCTGAAAATGCTTTTTCAAGAGGTATAAGAAAACAAATGAAGAGAAGAGAAAAAACCCTTCATGAAGAACTTATGGAAGGTTTTAGAAAAGAACAGGAAGATCTAAAGGATGAAGAAGAGCAATAAATACAACTATTTAGAAGGAAAACAGATCACGAACCCTGATACAGGAAAAAGGGTTTATGAGATAAGTAATTATAGACTTCCGTCTGTTACTACTATATTAGGGGCCACCAAAAACACAGATTTTTTAAAGAAATGGAAGGCTAAAGTTGGAGAAGTTGAGGCGGAACGAATCAAAAACCATAGTAGTAATAGGGGGACATCTATGCACAAGTTCCTCGAATCTTATGTGGAAGGAGTTGGGTACGATGATCTTACAGGGATTGGACAGGAGGCGAAGCCCATGGCCCAAAAAATTATTGAGATGGGTTTATCGAATGTTACGGAATATTACGGCTCGGAAGTCACGTTGTTTTATCCTGGGTTGTACGCTGGGTCTACTGATCTCGTTTGTAATTACAAGGGCCTTGATACTATAATCGACTTTAAACAATCGAATAGACCGAAGAAAGAAGAGTGGATCGAGGATTATTACCTTCAAATTGCAGCTTATTGCATGGCCCATGATTACGTATACAAGAGTAATATCCGTCAGGGAATGATTATGGTTTGTACGCCAGACTTATTTTATCAAGAATTTGGGTTCACGGATCATGAACTACGAACCTGGAAACATAAGTTCTTGAAGCGACTGGACATGTACCATGAACTGATGAACGATGAGAAAGAAAAAGTGGCACCAATGAAGGAAGAGGATTTTAAATGAAGTGTTTTTACTGCAATGCTGATGTACGATGGAACAATGACTTTGATACAGAAGACACCTATCCAGATTCTGAACATGAGATAGTAAGTATGTACCAGTGTGATGAATGCGATACCTGGTACGAGGTTTTTCACCAGAAAAAAGAAGAAAACAAGTAGTTTAGAATTATTATAAACTGTAACTTAGAATTGTTCTAAGGTACAGTCTTACCCGCTCACGGATCACGGGTATATATGTCCTAATAATGTTTTAAATATGTTATAAATAAGGCATAGACAATACATAAGAGATGTCACAGATAAATGAGAGACGTTTAAAAAAAACACGAAAAAAAAGTGTCAAAGTGTCAGAATGAGCTATAAGTGTTGGTATACAACAATAATACGTGACAAAATTAGTGACAGAAACTGTTTTAGTGACAGAAATTTATGTCATTTATAGGTCTTTTTAAGCAAAAGGTTAGTTTAAAATTAGTACAGTGGTGCCGCTCAGGGCAAATAAATGGAAAAATTGTTTAGTGATTTATCTGGTACATCTCTTATAGGGATGATATAGGGGGATATGCCTAGGAAAAGACGTAAAGCTATCAACACTGAAACAACTCCTGATATACCTTTTCAAAAAGTCAGAGTGGAGTGGGTCGACTGCGTAAGTGACTCGGCTTGGGCTACAGAAAAAGAGTTTGATAAGATGAAACTTGCCTTTCCTGTTAATGAGGGTTGGCTGTACTCAAAGGATGATGTATCAATTAAGATGTTTGCCTCTTATGATAAAGATGAAGATGGTATTACTTTTGGGGATCGAACGATGATTCCTCGTCATTGGGTGAAGAAGATTCAGAAGATATAACTTCACCTTCTATTTGTTTTGCATTTAATATTGGTGCATAGTCTTCTAGTATTTGTTTCATTTTTGCTTCTAATTCTTTCTCAGACAAGTCTTCCAACTTACCTGTCTTGATAATTTTTCTGTCTATGTATAATCCTGCCGCTTTACCTCTAGCTATTTCCATATTACCCGCAGTTGAAAAGGATCCTTTTTTAAGGGCCTTCTCTTTGATACGATCTAATTCTGCCAGGTGTCCATCGAACGTCACCATAAACTTCTGTATTTTCTCTTCTCTTAATTTGCCAATATACTCTACAACTAATGGATGAAATTTAGGATGTGTTAGTTCATATCCTTCTTGACTAGCTCTATTGGGGCTGAAACCCGCTAATTTTGCCGCCTCAGTTTTTGTCACTGGTTTACCATCCTTGTCACCAAAGACTAGTATCTCAGCAAACTTTCGTTGTAACTCTGTCAATCTTTTTGGTACACCCATATTTGACAATTTAAATTAATTATCCTATAAAGTCAATAATGAAAGAGAAGCGTACATACACACATTTAAAAGAACACGGGGAAGACATGACCCATGAGAATGAGTTTAAAATAGATATACCTGAAGATAGAGGTGCTCTAGATCTAACTAGACAGATTGATGAACTTAGACAAACTATCAAAGGTTATGAGTTTCTTCTCGATACTTTAAAAAAAGAAGTCTTTGAGTTTAAAAAAATATCATCTGAGAATGAGTCTAATAAAAATCTCTTGCAAGGATATAAAAAAGTGATAGAGGATTTGTCAGTTAAGTTAAGACAAAAAGATTCATGAGAGTACAAGACTTGCAGTTGTTTCTAAGCAACTTTACGAAAGGATCGGATGCAGTTAAGAATGCCGTCATCTACGTAGAGATAAAAGGAAAGCTACACGCTATCAGAAGAATGGAAGTACATGAAAATTCTACTCCAATTATTGGTCAGCCAGGTCATAGTGCACACAGATTAGTTTTAAAAACTGAAAAACCTTCGAGTCTTATCTTACCAGATAAACTTCAGAAGGATTATTAATGCACTTGTGGGCCCAGAAACTAAACTATATAAAAAACTTAAAACTGCCTCAAAGGATATCATTTGGACTAGGTTGGAAAACCTTAGCCTACTTGGTACTCCCGATTTATTGGGCTATAATAATCATTGGCACTTTTTCACTGTAGAATTAAAAGTAGCAAGTGGTAACAAGGCTCGCCTGTCCCCTCACCAAGTATCGTTTCACGCTCGCCATCCTAAGAATTCTTTTGTGCTTGTGGAGTGGAAGGATAAGCATTTGTTATTTGAAGGAAGTCAATCGCTTGCGCTTGTTGATTCTTCGTTGTCTTCGCTTGAGCCTGTGGTTGATTCGCTTGAGGATTCAGTATCTTTTTTATCATCGCTTGGTGCTTGAGACTTTTGTTTTTTATAATAGTTTGGATGTTTAAATACGTGGGTCACTTAATTTCAAATTCAAATGGTTTAACTTTGTCCCCATTATCATATTGTTCAGCAAACTTCGAGCATTTTTCTAGATCAGTTATTAATTCATCACTAATGACTTCTTCATAATCATTTTCTGGATCGGTCACTGAAATATAAAAACTTTCGTGAAACATTTTACTTGCATAGTCTGGACTACCTATCCAACCAACTGATACAAGTTTGTCTGGAAACTTTTCTTTTATTGCGCATGAGATTGGACAACACTCTTTTGCATTTACACCTTTACTGAATAGCTTAGGCGCTAGGTCTATATGTTTTTGTTTTACTTCTATTTTCATTATTCTATCTCCTCTATATCTTCTATTGTAAAATCTCCCGCTGAATTAGACCAATCACTGCTTAAATAATCAGAGGCGCATGTGTCTAATGCAATTTTCTCAGCTTGTTTTTTATTTTTTGCCTCTATTTCTGTTTCATAGATAGCGTATATAGTTTCTTCTGCTCTTACTTTATATTTTTTCATATTTTTTTTCTCCAATCTTTATCAACTAAATAAATACCATCATCTTTTTCTGACCATAATGTT
>JACKZZ010008114.1_pt1 | contig 37307 bp, 31 predicted proteins | sample 8027871 | NCBI WGS metagenome assembly JACKZZ01 (sample SAMN15724774, study PRJNA655200) | protist metagenome | isolation source: fluorescence activated cell sorting (FACS) single amplified genomes of... | place: USA: West Boothbay Harbor, Gulf of Maine | collected 2000-07-19
TTTACTTTCTTTACATTCATCTTCACCGAAATTACATATTTTTTGTTGACCATCAAAAAAATCACATTTTCCAAATTCACCTTGTTCTTTTGTTACCAACTTCCATGTCTTTACACAATCATCATTACATTTTGACCATTCACCAATACAATCTTTACTTTCTTCACATTCTCCTTCTCCAAACTGACATTTATATTTATTGTTTTCTTTAAAAAAACATAAACCATTACCAACAGTAGGCTTATCAATTATCCATTCTTTTTCACAATTTTTATCGCATTTTGTAAAATGTCCAATACAATCCTCACCAATTAAATATTTTAAATCATCGTCATTTAATTTTTTATATTCATAGATTATAAAAATATTATTTTTAATTAATACAAAAACAGAAGAATCGATTGGATCTTTAATAGATGGCATTGGTTCAAATAATAATGAATTAACTAAATACTTTTTTGAAATATTATTTAATTCTTCCAAATTTGAAGATCCACCAGAATTTTTAACTACAGGAGGTTTATATACAATAACACCTCTGTCGTTTCTTATATTTATTTTTGGACCATTAAATATATATTCTCCTTTTACTTCTTCTTCACAAGTAATATTTCCAATTGAAAAACAATTATTTACAGTATTACTACTACCATTAGCGTAATAACCTAATATACCTGCAGAATAACATCCAATATTCCTAATTATTGAAAAGCAATTGGATATATAACATCCTTGATGACGTCCCCTATATGATCCATTACCACAACCCATTCCTACAATTCCTCCCGCATAATCGCTAAGAGACTCACTAATATGATACGAATTATATATATTAGTATAAGAACCAATTGAAGCACCTGCGCCAACTAAACCACCTCCGTATTTTGGAACAATACCATCAGAATAACAATTTTTAATATTTACTGTATGTGATGCTTTGGGAGGAACTCCAATTAACCATCCACGTTGATCACTTAAATTTGATTCTTCACTAATAACTCCACAATTTTGAACTGTAAAATTAAAATAATAGTTTTCACCTGGAAATTGAAATAATCCATTATAATTTATAATGTTACTAATTATAATTTTAAATCCATTACCATCAAATGTAATGTGACTATTTTTTATTTTACTAAATTTAAAATATAAATCAATATTAGAATCTAAAATTATATCTTCTTCTAAAACAAATTTCTTAAATTCAAATTTTTGTAAATCAACGGGCCAAGTTTGTTCACTTATCCATTTGTTATTTATTTTTATAAAGTTATTATCAATATCTGAAAATTTTTCTTCAATTTTATAAAATTGATAATTATTTAAATTCATATAATTAATCTAGAAATTCAAAAAAATTAATGTAAAGAAATATTTACATATATTACAATGAATATTTTAATATATACACACTCGTGGTTTCCTAAAATTGATGGAGTTACAATTAGATATAAAAATATAATAGACTACTTAAAAGTTAACAATAATATACATTTAGTTATACCAGATGATGGTAATAGATCATCAGAATATGAAGGAATTAAAATTAAAAAAATTAATGGACTTCAACTACCAAAATTTTGTAGAGATGATAATCCTGAAGTAATTGTGCCGGATCTAAGAAATTCATTTACTTTATTTAATGATCTAAAAAATTATTGTATTGAAAATAAGATAGATGTTATTCATATTTCAGCTCCTGATTTAATAATACCAATATTTCATCTTGTAAGTAATCATTTGAAAATTCCAATAATGTCTATTTATCATACAGATGTTTTGGAATATTTAAAGATATCAAACAAGTCATTTTTTATGAAAATTATTGCATGGTTAGTACATGTCACTAGTATTTATTCACTATTTGATTGCTTTGGTACAACATCATCATTAATGGCTAAAAAAATAAAAGATTACAAATTCTATTTTTCAAAAGAACCAATATGGATATTACCACCATCTATAAATACAGATATATTTATACCTTCTGAAAAAAAATATACTGATAAATGGGAAGAAAATACTACCAAATTATTATATATTGGTCGAATTACAAAGGAAAAATCAATCCATAGAATTTTAGATATAATGGATGAATCAATGAGTTTAATTATCATAGGTTATGGTGGAGCAATAGATAGTTTAAAAGATATTAGTAACAAAAAAAATTTAAATGTTAAATTCATAGATACAGTTGATCAGAATGAATTATCAAAATGGTATTCGTCATGTGATATGTTTATAATGCCTTCATCTTCAGAAACTTTAGGATTTGTAACATTAGAAGCAATGTCATGTGGTTGTTTAGTGTCCGGATATTCTGCAGGAGGAACTTTAGATTTAATTAAACATAAAAATAATGGATTATTTTTTAGAAGTAATAATGATTTGATTGAAAATATAAATTTTCTAAGAAAAAATTCAGAAAATAGTTTGATAAATGAAATTAAAAATAATGCTATTAATTTTGCTTCATCTAAAAGTATTAATAATAGTTGTGATAAATTACTAAATAAATATAAAGAATTAGTAAATAATAAAAATCAAAAAGATGATAATTGGTTATACAATATTTTTATAGAAATATCATTGAAATTAATAATTTTTTTTAATCAAATTTTTAATAAATTAACATAAATTAATAATATAGATTCAATTCAGTCTAAAGAATTATTAAAGATTAATTTTATATGAGCAGTAAAAACATACTGATTGTAGGGGGAGACGGTTTTTGTGGATGGCCTTTATCATTAAGATTATCAAATAACAACCATAATGTTACAATTGTTGATAATTTATCAAGAAGAAAAATCGATTTAGAACTAGGAACTGAATCTCTTACTAACATAAGTTCAATTTATGATAGAATAGAAACTTGGGAAAAAGTAACAGGAAAAAAAATTAATTTTGAACTACTAGATATTTCAAAGGAATATGATAGATTAGTATCTATAATTAGAGATAATAATATTGATACAATTGTTCATCTTGCAGAACAAAGAGCTGCACCATATTCAATGAAATCAAGTAGAACAGCAAGATACACTGTAGATAATAATTTATCAGGTACACATAATATACTTTCTGCAATTGTTGAAGTTGATAAAAATATTCATCTAGTTCATATTGGTACTATGGGTGTGTATGGATATGGTGCTGTAGAAGACAGTATAATTCCAGAAGGATATGTTAATGTTAAGATGGATGATGGAAAAGGTAATTTTAAGGACCAGAAAATTTTACATCCATCTTTTCCAGGATCAATTTATCACATGACTAAAACTCAGGATGCATTATTTTTTCAATTTTATGTAAAAAATTGGGGTTTAAAAATTACTGATTTACATCAGGGTATTATATGGGGACTTTATACTAAAGAGACAAAACTTGATCCAAAACTTATAAATAGATTTGATTATGATAGTGATTTTGGTACAGTTCTTAATAGATTTATTATGCAATCTGCATGTAATATTCCATTAACTATCTATGGAACTGGTGGACAAACTAGAGCATTTATTCATATTGAAAATTCAATGGATTGTATTGAAATTGCAATTGATAACCCTAAAGAAGGTCAAGTAAAAATTTTCAACCAGATGACAGAAACTCATAATTTAAATAAATTAGCTAATTTAATCAAAGATAATTTTTCAGATACTGAAATCCAATTTTTAAATAATCCAAGAAAAGAATTAATTTCAAATGATTTAAAAGTAACTAATAAACAATTTTTGGATTGTGGATTAGAACCTATAAAATTAGACAGTGATAGATTAACCGAAATACATACTTATATTAATGAACATAAAACTGATATTATCGAAAAGTCAATCTATCCATCTTCATTTTGGTAAAGATAGAATAATAAAAATTATTTATACCCTTGAAACTTTAAAATGGGACAGAATATTCTCTTCTACAAAAATATATATAATTGTAGGATTGAATCCGAAAGTAGAAAACAATACTGTAAAAACCTTAATGTTAAGAAAATTAGGTCATGAAATTATAAATATTCATGATGATATGTTAACGCCAGCTAATTTAAATTGTGGTAAATATGACATATTACGGTACAATGCTAAATTGAAAGATTTTAAATTAAAATCTTTCAAAATATGTTTTATTCGTAATCCATATGGAAGATTAATATCTGGTATTAGACAAATATTAGGCTCTTTATGTAATTTTAAGAATTTTTGAGATTTATCGGAAAACACAATCAATATGTTTTTACAAATTCTTAAAATTACATAAATTATTACACTACTCATGTTAATTGTTATCTAAGTTAGAAAACTAAATTATTTGTAATAGATGAAATAAAAAAGTTATATAATTTTAATATTTTTTATTAACTTTATTCTTCATTTATTTTAATTAACTCCATCATTTCAAATGTTTTCATTTCTCTTACTTTTAAATCTTCGGTTGCTTCTTTAATAGTACTAATTATTTCTTCTTTTTGTTCATCTATAGATTTAAAAACAGTTCCTAACTCTACACCTAAATTTTTAAATTTTAATAAGTTATTTACAGCATCATTTAATATATCTAAATCTGTTTTTAGATTACTAAGACATATTTTATAAAATTCAAGATAGTTATTTTTATCAATATTATCTTTTGTTGGATTAATTTTATAATCTAATTTAGATAATTTTTCAGCTTTATCCTTAGTTTCTTTTTCAAAATCAGTTTTTTTCTTAATATAATCTTCAATTTGATTATCAAGTAATAAAGTATCTAATTGAAGCCCTCTATATTTCCATGAAGTAATTTGATTTTTCACATATTCTAATGATTCAATATCATTACCTAAATTCTGTAAATTATTTTTGATTTTTTCTAAATATTCATTTGATTGTTCAATATATTGATTTACATCATTCGATTTTACTTCAACTACTTCCATTTTTTTTTCAAATAATTTATTTCCAATTTTAATATCTGATATATCCCCATCAAATTTAAATTCACCTCTCATATTTAATGCACCAACAGTCAAAAATTGACAAGGTTTCTTGAATGTAATATTATTTTTTATATTTCTAACACCGTTAAGATATAATTCTCCTATTTTAGTATCATTATTTAAACTAAAAGCAACATGATTCCAATTATTTACAACTTCCTCACTACTAACAATACTTTGCCATGTCTTACCATTACCTACACCAATTGATAAAGAATTACCAACAATTTGAATGAACCAACCGGGAAAAGGACCATTTTCTTCAGAACTATTTCTATTAAATCTAGAAGCCAACATAATACAATGTCTTGATCTAGAATTACTTGGCTTAAAATAAAACTCTCCAGCAATAATATTATCATTATTGAAAATAAATGGATAAATATTTACTATATTATTATTAGAATTTTCTAGTGAAAACTCAGTATCTTTAATTTGGATTATATTAAGTGGTTTATCATCACTCATATATATATATATTAATTTTATTTTAATTTTTTAGAGGGTGAAAAATAATTATACATAAATATCAATATTATTTATAAAATTATATATTTAGACATAATTATATACTATTAAATTATATTTTTGTCTCATTTTAAAGTTTCAAGGGTGTAAATCAATTTAAAAATTTGACTTAAATAATCTTAATGCGAAGTTTAAATATTGAACAAATTGAAGATATTCTAACAGAATGTCCTTTTGACGATTTTAAATCTAATCTTTTTGTAGAAACAGGTACATACGAAGGCGGTACAGTATTTAATATGTATGAATATTTTCAAAAAATTCATACAATAGAACTTAATAAAAAGGTACTTGATATAACTATTAATAAATCTAGACAGTTAGGGATTAATAATATTATATTTCATAATGGTCAATCTCAAGATATACTACCAAACTTAATCACTAAAGAATTAAATAACTATAACCAATGTATATTTTTTTTAGATGCTCATTATACATATAATCCCTATGGTTTAACTTCTAAAGGAGACATTGATGTTCCTGTATTAAAAGAAATAGAAATTATTTGTAAATTGTTTAAGAATAGATGTATAATTATTATTGATGATGCAGATGCTATGGGAAACAATAATTTAGACGAAACTGCACAAGCAGATTGGTCAAATATTAATAAAATTGGAGTAGTAAATGCATCATCAAATAGAAATACTAAATTAAAATATTTTACAACAAAAAATGCTAGAAATCCTAATGATAGATTAATATTATTTGTTGATAAACAAGAAGATGAAGAGTATATTTCAAATCAACCAATGATACAAGAATCAATAATATATGCCTAAGTAAGAATATTATTTTCAATATAATTTAAAATAAATTCTGATGAATTATCAATCTTAAAATATTCATTTCGTAAATCTTGAATATATTTTGATCCTTTTTTTTCTAAGTTATTTATTATTTCACTAAACTTTGAATAGTCTATACCTTTCCATTCACTATTAATAATTTGTTTATAAAACTTATTATCTAACAAAAATTCAAATCCAGCCCATTTTTGTCTTATTTCTGATTCTAAATCCAAACATGGAACCATATTATACAAACATTCAGATTGAGCTGAAGAACTAGAAAATACACATAAATCAGCTATACTTAATAAAGACAATGTTTCATTAGGATAAATATCACTCTCTATATAGTAATCACCTTTTAGTTCATCTTTAGATAATAAATGAGAAGATTTAGGTCTAGCTTTTACAATAATTTTATATCCCAATTTTCTTAAATGAGAATATATATTTAATATATCATTATCTGAATAACTAATAAGTTTTGGATATAAAAATAAACAATATTTATCATCTCTATTTAATTTAAATTTATTATAAATATCTCCATCAAATTTATTATCAAATTTTGTATTTATTCCGTAGATATTTTTTAGAGAATAATGTATTTTTACATATTTATTTCCATTATACGGTCTCATATTTCTTCTACTATAATTTATTTCATCAATATTACTCCAAAACTTTATTAATTTATTACTTTCAAAAAAACAATAATCACAATATTGTTGAATTATATCATATTTATCAATAAAATTCATGTGTTCATTTAAATTTATTATTATATTATTTTTGTTATCTCTAATTTTAAAAATTAAACTTTGATTTAAAACTTCATTTCTAGGAGGTCCATAAATATCTCCATCAACTAAAAAATATATTCCAGTTGGAAACTTTTTAATAGAACTATTTAATAATTTAATATTATATTTTTCAGCAAAATCACCAATTATATTATTGTGAGTATATGGATCAGCATACGATTTTCCATTTTTTCTTATAATAAAATAATTCTCAAACCCTCTTTTATTTGACTCTATAACAATAGGAATATACAATTGTAAAAAAGTTATAGATGAAAATACAAAATATAATTTATTTTTTGACATATAATATTAAATCATTTAATTCCTTTAACAAATTTTCGAACTTATCTAATGGCCATTGTGTAGGACCATCGCATTTTGCATTATCTGGATCATCATGAACTTCCATAAATAAAGCATCTACTCCAGAAACAATTGCAACTTTACCCATTTGAGGAATAAATTCTCTTAAACCTCCAGATTTAACAGTCCCATCTTCTTGTTTTTGAGCAGGTTGTTGTAAACAATGAGTTATATCCATAGATACTGAATTATCAGGACCTTTCATCCAAACTAGATTTCTTGTATCTACAATTAAATCATTATATCCGAACATATTACCTCTTTCACATAATATAATTTTATTTGTATGTCCAAATGATCTAAATTTTTCTACTACCTTTAACATTGATTCAGCACCTAAAAATTGTCCTTTTTTAACATGGATTATTTTGTTAGTTTTTGCTGCTGCTTCTATTAGATCAGTTTGTCTACATAAAAAAGCTGGAATCTGAATTATATCAACAACTTCAGCTACTTTATCACATTGCCAAGATTCATGTACATCTGTTATTACCTTAAGTCCTGTTATATCTTTTACTTTTTTTAAAATAGATAATCCTTCATCAAATCCAAGACCTCTATATGAATTAACAGATGTTCTATTTGCTTTATCAAAACTAGTCTTGAAAACAAAATCAATGTTATCAAATTTATTGAAAATATCTTTTAATCTTTTAGCCATATTAATTGTATGACTTTCAGACTCTATTACATTTGGACCAGCAATAATTAAAAACTTATTCATTAGTATTTAATTATTTATGTCTTAAAATAAATATTAAAATCTATAAATTAATATATATGAATATTATTAATAATTTAAAAAACTTTATTGGTGGAATGCCTGTAAATAATGAAATTTTTGATAATTATACATTAATACAAGCAGTCGATTTATGGATCAGTAATAGAGATGAAGCTATTAGCCAATATGGAGATATAAATACATGGAATGTATCACAAGTTACTGATATGAGTGGATTATTTAGTAATCGTTTTACTTTCAATGATGATATAGGTAATTGGAATGTAGGCAATGTGACTAATATGGAGGATATGTTCTCTTTTGCCTCTCGCTTCAATCAACCTCTAGAGCAATGGAATGTAAGCAATGTGACTAATATGCGGAGTATGTTCAATAGTGCCTCTGCCTTCAATCAACCTCTAGCAAATTGGGAAAGAAGCAATTCAACAGTAGGCAATGTGACTAATATGCGGTCTATGTTCTTTATTGCCCATGCCTTCAACCAACCTCTAGAGCAATGGAATGTAGGCAATGTGACTGATATGGGGGGTATGTTCTGGGATGCCTCAGCATTTATTGAAAGATATCCAAATGCAGATAATGATCCAATGTCTGTATTCACTTCAGCAGAAACTAACACACCAACTACACCAAGTAGTAATACACCAATCAATGCTACACCAGCAAGTCAAATTTCAAGTCAAATTTCAAGTCAAATTTCAAGTCAAATTTCAAGTCAAATTTCAAGTCAAGATAATATTGCATTTAATAATGAAATATTAAAAGAAGCAGTCGATTTATGGATTAGTAATAGAGATGAAGCTATTAGCCAATATGGAGATATAAATACATGGAATGTATCGCAAGTTACTGATATGAGTAAATTATTTGCTGAACACACAGATTTCAACGAAGATATAAGTAATTGGGATGTAAGTAATGTTACTAATATGCAGGAGATGTTCAGTCGTGCAATTGCCTTCAACCAACCTTTAGAGCAATGGAATGTAAGTAATGTTACTAATATGATGGCTATGTTCTATAATGCCAGTTCCTTCAACCAACCTCTAGCAAATTGGGAAAGAACAGATTCGACAGTAGGCAATGTTACTAAAATGCTGGGTATGTTCGAGGAAGCATCTTCCTTCAACCAGCCTATAGGGAGATGGAATGTAGGCAATGTGACTAATATGGATAGTTTGTTCTTTGCTGCCAGTTCCTTCAACGAACCTATAGATGGATGGAATGTTAGTAATGTGACTAATATGCGGTCTATGTTCGGTAGAGCCTCTGTCTTCAATCAGGATATAGGGCATTGGAATGTATCTAATGTGAACGATATGGAAAGTATGTTCAATCATGCCTTAGCCTTCGACCAAGATATTAGACATTGGGATATAAGAAATGTAAGTTATTTTAATGGTATGTTTGACGAGGCAACTGCATTTATAGATAGATTTCCAGAAAATCTTACAGAAGCACTTGAAGATCCAATATATATATTTTTTGATCTTCTTAATGATGAAACAATTAGAAGAGCAGTCAGTCTATGGTTTGATGATAGAGATAGAGCTATTAAACTATTTGGAGAAATATCTAGATGGAATGTATCGAATGTTATTGATATGAGTGAATTGTTCAAAGATAAGAGCAACTTCAATGATAATATCAGTAAATGGAATGTGGCCAATGTGACTAATATGAAGGGTATGTTCTATAATACCGTTGCCTTCAACCAACCACTAGAGCAGTGGAATGTAGGCAATGTGACTAATATGGAGTATATGTTCTTTGGTGCCAGTTCATTCAACCAGCCTATATGGCAATGGAATGTATCTAATGTGACTAATATGCAATATATGTTCAATCGTGCCTTAGCCTTCGACCAAGATATTAGAAATTGGGATATAAGAAATGTAAGATTTTTTCAGGGTATGTTTTTTAATGCAACTGCATATATAGAAAGATTTCCAGATAATATTCCAGATGCACTTGAAGATCCAATATATATATTTGTTGTTCTCAATGATGAAACAATTAGAACAGCAATCAGTCTATGGTTTGATGATAGAGGTGAAGCTATTAGACGAGTTGGAGAAATATCTAGATGGAATGTATCTAATGTTACAAATATGAACGGTTTATTTAGAGAACGTAGTGATTTTAATGATAATATCAGTCAATGGAATGTAGGCAATGTGACTGATATGGAGTCTATGTTCTTACATGCATCTACCTTCAACCAACCTCTAGGGCAATGGAATGTAGAAAATGTGACTAATATGGGAGGTATGTTCGCTTATGCCTCTGCCTTCAACCAACCTCTAGAGCAGTGGAATGTAGGCAATGTTACTGATATGGAGGGTATGTTCCAGGATGCCTCTAGCTTTAATCAACCTTTAGAGCAATGGAATGTATCCAATGTCACTTCTATGTGGAGTATGTTTTATGGTGCCTCTGCCTTCAACCAAACATATCCAGAAGCACTAGAAAATCCTAGATCTGTATTCACTCCATCAGGAACTAACACACAAATTACACCTACTAATTTTCCAATAAATATAATTAATCGTACACTAAGTGATACCACATATATTAATCCACAAATGAACTTGATGGGTCAATTCAATGATATTGAAATTGAAGAATGTCCTATAAGCGATGATCCAGAAGAAGGTAATTATGTTGAAGTAAAAAATATAGTGTTAGTAGATCCATCTAATATTGAAGATAGTAGTGATCTACTATATAATAAAACAATTAAAGGTGTTTACATTTCTGAAAACCTTATTAGAATTTTAGATGATAATTATAATAATTTTATAAGAAAAGATATACAAATTTATCCTAATCCTAGAAATGGAGCAGTATATAGAATTATAAAAAAATATGATTATTTAAAAGACGAACATGTTAGATTTATAAATTCTAAATTAAAAATTAATCCAAATGATAAAATTGTCAAATATCCTGAAAATTGGGAATTAGGTAATGCTACAAGAATTCAAATTGGATATGTTGATAATAACACAGTAAACCGAGTTCCAAAAAAAGATGAAAATGGTAAAATGATTAGAGGAGAAAATGGAATACCAGTTATGGATGAAATAATAGATAAAAAAGATAGACTTTACAACTATGCTGATTTTATAAGATTTTTTATTGAAAATAATATACATATCAATCAAATTCCACTTTTTGTTTTAAAGTTTGAAGAACAAAGAGGTATCGATTATAGTGGATTATTTAAATCTTTTCTTGCAGATTTTGTAAAATCTATATCTAGACATAACTCGATAGAAAAGCAATTTATGACTACTTCTGATAAAGATTGTTTAAAATTTAATAAAGCTTTTGAAAATAATATTGATAATGAAAAATTAAACATGGAAATAATTGAAATATACATAAATAATCATATATCAAATTTAGCATCTTATAATTATATTAATAAAAATTTATATAGTTATTTTACTGGTTCTTTCTTATCAAGAATTATAACTTTAGAACCACATGATAATGCATTAGAATATTTTTCTTCACATTTATTTATACCAGATTTTACATTAGATCCTTATATTCTTCTTAGTTTGAAAAATTACTCTACAAATTTAATAAAGTATAATAAAGGTTGGATAGAATTAAATGATGAATTTGATTCTCAAATGGAATTTATTAATTATTTTTCTAAGAATAAACAATTAAATATAGATTTACAACCACAAGAACTAAAAAATTTACAAAATCAAATTCGAGAAATACTATTTGCTAAAGATAAATTAGGTATATTATTTCCTTCAGATATTTACACAATTGAAGAAATATACGAAATATATTCTAAAATTCCAGAAAGATCAATTCTTAGAAATAGTAAATCTTTTGAGATATTGCAATTATATCAAATTAAAAATAAAACAGTATGGGATAAACTTTGGAAAGATAAGAACTACTCACATGTTGTCAGAGAGATTTTTTCTGGATTTACCGACCAAATTATACTTCCTAATAATAGTATAAAAAATATTGATGATTATTCTGTTGATGATAAACTTTTTATGATTGAATATGAAAATAAAGATCTATTCATTAAAATATTACTAAGAAATGAATTTGAAAATATGTTAGATGGTACTGCTTTAAGTTTACTATTTTTTGTTCATGGATTCTTTTCTTCTTATTACGGTGTTTCAGATAAAATTAAAAAAATACAAAGAGATTTTTTACAAATATTAGTTAATGAAAGCGTAAATTCACCAGGACTTAAATTAGATGTAAAAAATATCGATAAATTTGTATATCGAAATTATGTTAATGATCCAATTAATGGATTTGAGTTAGATGAATTAGATGAATTATTTTCTGGTCCAAAAAAAATAGATAGAGAAAAATTAAAAGAATCAATAAAAATAACATATCAAGGTCAAGTACCTGTAGATAAAAAGAATGATCAATTTTATAAAGATAAAATTGATAAATTTATAGATGATTCAGATGAAAATAAATTAAGATTAATGTTAAAATATATTACTGGATTTTATACACAAATAACAAATGAAATTATATTTAATATAAAACCCCTTACAACAGACTATAATGAAGATACAAATGATTGGTATCTAACATATGATGGTTTAGCTTCACATACATGTTTTAGTACAATCGATGTTGACTACAGAATATTTGAAGAAAGTGAATATGTATTTTCTGATGATGATGAACAAAAGGATATAGAAATGAATAAAGTTATTAATGAATTAAATGGACTTACAAAAGAAGAAAAAGTAAAAGCTGATATGATTAAATTAAATCTATGGCTATACTTATTTAACATTAACAAAACTTTATTTGATGAAAATTGGTTAAACGATAATTCATTTACTATGGCAGGAGGAGGTATTAATGAATTAATAACTTCTCTCAATAATTTCATAAATTAAAATAAATCTAATCAATATTGAACTTTTCATAATATTGATTGTATTTATTAGTATCTTCTACCTTTTGAGGTTTTTGCCTTTCTTGCATTTTCTCTATCTATTTGTTCTTGAATTCTCATTTGCTCTTCATATCCAGGTGGTCCATTAATACCAACTAATGATTGTCCTCTGTATGGAATTTGATATCTATTACCTAAACTTTGATTAGATTGTAATTGAGCAAGATTATTAACAATTTGACGATTGTTTGGATTAGGGTAAGTATCATATTGTCTTCTTTGTTGTTGTTCAGCTTGTCTTTTTTTTTGTTCAAACTGTTGTTCTAACATTCTTTGTTCATCTAAATTAACTTCAATAGGAATTTGATCAAAATTCCTTCCTTGAGATTGGCTTTGTTGTCTAAGTCTTAATTCATCCATTTCACTTTGTTTTTCAAATTGTCTTTTATCAGACTGTCTTTGTTCTGCAAGTCTTCTTTGATTATAAAGTCTTTGTTCTTCAAGTAGTCTATCATTATTTTGTCTTTGTTTTACAGATTGATTTTGACTATTAATTTGCTCTTCAATTATTTTTTGTTCTCTAATTTCTTCTTCAGATAACATATCAAATATATTTTCAGATTGATCACTTACTACAGCTTTATCTTTTTCATATTTTTCTGCTCTTTCTTTTTTAACATCAGAAATATCTTTTTCAGACTTTAATCTTTCTTTTTCAGATTTACTAACAGAAGGTGATGATTTAGATGATTTTTTAGAAGTTTTCATTTTATTATTTTCAATATAAAGATCTCTGATTCTTAATTTATCATCAAATTTATTTAACAATAATAAAGTTTCTTCAGGAATTATTTCTACATTTGGATTTTGAGCACTAATTAATTCAATAAATTCTCTAAAGTCACCAATACTGAAATCTCCAAATTGATTAAGTTGAACTGTAAAAAATTCTTGATAAGCTCTTGGACTAATAGTTCTAAATGCTGCATTTTTAAAAAATTTTTCTATTTCTGTAATAAGTATATTTAATTCATATTCGGTATATCTACCTCCATTTTGAATTAAATTTAAATACTTTTTTTTATATTTAATATATTTTTCTTTATATGATTCAGACATTAATATATACATATAAATAGAAATATTTATTTTTAATTTATATATTAATGATTGCTAAAAATAAATATCCAATGAATGGTAAAATTGAATATAATTATAACTATAATCCTAAAACATCAATTATAATTAATTATTTTACTTCTGTAGACACGATGATAAAAACTATAAACAATTTAAGATCACTTGGAAATGATATTGAGATTATTGTAAATAATGATAATCACGGTAAAGACTCAGAAAAGATAATAAAAACTTTATCACATAGAAATGATAGAATGGTGATTGCTAATGACTTGGGAGAAAAAAGAGGTTATCATCATGGAGCGCAACTATCAAATTCATCAGACTACTTAATATTTACACAAGATGATGATTTAGCTCCTGAAGATAATAATTGGTATTTAGATTGTTTAAAAGAATTTGACAATGATCCTAATCTTGGAATGATTGGTTTGCTAAAAGGAGGAATAAATTATGCAGAGAAAGATTGTCAAACATATACCGATCAATTTGAAAAAAAATATGTAACATGGTTAGCAACTGGACCATTAATGATAAGAAAAAAATTATATTTTGAAGTAAATGGATGGTCAGAAGAATATTCACAAATTGGAGAAATGGATGGTGGAGCTGATGCAGACTTAACAACAAAAGTAGTTCTAAAAGGATACAAAGCGATGTTACTAAGAACTACATCTGTTAAAAAATGGATAAGAAGATTTCAAAGAGGAGATGGTTTAACAAAAAATGATTTGAAAAATTTAAAACCAAGAACAGATAGATTGAATTTAAATAATGGAATTTATACAAATAAATTTAAAAAAGAATATGAAAAATTAAAAAAAATGATTTCAGATTAAATTTTTATATTCTCTATCATCAGGAAAAGTTATCATATGTTTTAATCCATTAATGAAATCTATTTTAATAGACCATCCTAAATCTTTTAATTTTTGATTACTAATGTAATATCTTTGATCATTAAATGGTCTATCTTCAATAAAAGAAATTAGTTCTTCAAAATTATTATTATTTTTTATTATTTTTATTAATATTTCTGCAACTTCTCTAACACTATATTCCATCTTATCATCACAACCAATATTATAAATTTCACCAATAACTCCTTTTTCTAAAATTGTTTCAAAAGCAGATACTGTATCTTGTACATGTAAAAATGCACGTACAGATGAACCATCTCCTTGTATAGTTACATTTTTATTTTCTTTTAATTGTTTTATAAATTTAGGAATTAATTTTTCTGGATATTGATTAAGTCCATAAACATTATTTCCTCTTGAGATTATTACTGGCATACCATACGAATGATTATATGATTGTGCAATTAATTCTGCACCTGCTTTTGTTGCAGCATATGGATTTGTAGGACATAATATTGAATGTTCTGTTTTATGTTTTTCTTCAATAGAGTTCATTGATTCACCATAAACTTCATCAGTAGATACATGAATAAATTTTTTTATTTTTCCATATTTCCTACAACACTCTAATAATATATGAGTTCCTAATATATTATCTTTTGTGAAATCAAGTGATGATTCAAATGAATTTTGAACATGTGATTGAGCGGCAAAATGTAAGACATAGGAAATTTTATTATCTTCTAAAATAAAGTTAACAAGATCTTTTGAACACAAGTTTCCTTTAATTAATTTATAATTTTCTGAACTTTGAACTTCTTCCAATATATTGTTTTCGTCAGCACAATAATATAAAGCGTCGATGTTAATAATATTATATTTTTCACTTTTAGTTAATATATGATTAATAAAATTTGATCCTATAAATCCACATCCACCAGTTACGAGTAAGTTAATTTTTTCCATTATTTTTAATGTTCTTTTTTAAAAAGAAGAAACGAGTATAACTTAATGATTATTGGACTTATACCTGCAAGATATGATTCTTCAAGATTACCTGGTAAACCTCTATTAAAATTTGGAAATAAAACAATGATACAAATGGTTTATGAAAGAACATGTAGATCTGTATATATTGATAAAACATATGTTGTTACAGACGATGAAAGAATTAAAAATAATATAGAATCAATCGGTGGTAATGTATTGATGGTAAAAGAAGAATGTTTGAATGGAACAGAACGTTTATGTAAAGCAATAACTAATAATAAAGAAATATTTAATGATGTAGACGTAATTGTAAATGTTCAAGGAGATGAACCATTTATAAAACCTAGTAATATTGATACGGCAATATTTAATTTTAATGATAAAGTCGTATGTTCAACTTTACACTATAAGATTACTAATAAAAATGATTTGAATAATATTTCGATTGGAAAATTAGTTCTTGATAATAATAATAATATATTATACTGTAGTCGAAACTGTATACCTTATAATAAAAGTGGTGAACCTAACTTAGAAAAAACAAATTATTATGGTCATATAGGTATATTTGTATTTAGTAAAAGTTATTTACTAAATGAATATTCAAAAGGTAATACTGAACTTCAAGTTGAAGAAGACATAGAATGGCTTAAGATAATTGAACAGGGATTTAAGATTAAATCAACATGTATTGATGATTATGAAATTGGTGTAAACTTATTAGAAGATTATAAATATTTATTAGATAAATACATTACAAATAAAAATAAAAATTGAAAAATTTTACATCATTAGAATTTAAATAAAATAACAGTAGTAATGGGAAATTGTAAAAGTAATATATTTAAAAATTATGAATCTAATAATAATCTTAATAATGTTGATTCAATGACAAAAGATTTACAATCTATTGTCAATGGTGATATTATAGCTTATCTAAAAACAAATAATCTTTTAGATAAGTTAAAAAATGATTGGGTAAAAATTGGTGACACATATGAATATAATTTGAGTTATGCTTTTGGAGGAGAAAGAACGAATTTATTGTGTCGTGTTGAAGGTAAAAAAAGTAATCTATACAATATAGTCTATACAACAGATACTTACTTATTTTATTAATATATGAAAAAAATTGAAAATTTTTTAGCCATAATACAATAATTGAATTTAACCCACATAACAATGTCAACTACGAAATGTAATAAAGATATTAAATCGCCTAACGGTGTTTTCGGAGCTTCCAGTAGGGGGATCCACACAAATGCTACTCTTACTCAAAGTAGCAATTATGGTGTCAATAGGGGTATTGACACTGATAGACACGAAACTTCAAGTTCCGTGTATCAGGTTCCTAACAATAATATAGTTAGACCTGATGACTATCATCCTAACCCAAATACGGGGGATGATAGTAACTCCTTAGATTCTGATTCGGAGGAACCAGAATACATTGATATAACTATTGACGGTTATATTAATACAACTAAGGAGAATGAACTTCGTGAATACCAGGGCACAAGTTTCAATAGAATCTTTCAAGATGATGACTATATTGGAATCATCACAAAAGATAATAGTTTTGTCGAAAAATCAAAAATTGAAGAGTTTTTTAGATCGATGAATGGACAAAACTACGAAAACCTGGCATCCTCGGGTAACGCTGCGCCTGAAGGATATAGTGGGAATATAATTTCTCACGAAAGACATGTAGTAGCAACTATTGAAGATTTTATGAAAATACAGGATCAACAGAAAGTATCTAACAGTACTACTGATAAATTCGTTAATCATGTACGCGAATATCTGAATGATCCAAACATCATTACAACAGCTAGTGGTGAAGGAATTTGTGGTGTACCATACAAGGATATACTTATGGAAATTTATATTTCTGTGTTAAAGAGTAATTCTCCTGTTGGACCTACAAAGAGATCATATTTTCCTCTTGATTTTGGTAATGATAACTTTTCACAAGATGTCAAGAAGTATCTTGAGGAGATTAATGGAAAAGTTAACTTGACTGGTGATCAACAGAAAGTTATAAGTTTGTTGTCACCTATTGCACATCTATCTGAAAATGCAAATAATAAGGAAAAACTAAAAAGAAAAAATGAAGAAGTAAAAAGAAAAAATGCATGGGACAGAAATGTCATTAACTTGTCAAAAGCATTTAAAAGTAAAACCGATAAGGAAACACTTAAAGCTATCAAAGATTCTAAGGGTGACCTAAATGAAGATCAAATCAATTGGCTCAATTCTTTGTTGTCAACAGATAGCCAAGGGTTAACTAGTGGTGATAAAATAAAGATTCAGCAATATATCATAGAAGCAACAAGACAGTTTTCAAGTATTGACAACTTTAGTTTTGATAACAAACACAAATCAATTGATTGTAAATCAAATTTTGTGGATGATCTTGATTCTGATAATGAATCTGATGATGAATCAGTAGAAGATCTTGATTTTGTAATGAGTAGTGTAAAAACAATTGAATGCATTGTCAATGGTGAGCTAAAGACTATGCCAAAGAGATACTTTTGGACAAAGGATTATGCCAAAGAAAATATAGATCCTGTTGATAACACTACAGAGGAAACTAGCAATAAAAGTGAAACAAATAATACAAAGTTTGTTCCTTATGAATCTATTGAAGGTTTAAAACAAGGATTGAGTAAGTTGAAAATAAACAGTGTTTTGCTCTGCTATCTTATGCATAGATGGTCTGCGTGTTCATTCAATAGAGATCATTTTGATAAATACTTGGAAGTTTGTTATCTTGAGATATTTATGTTGGGAAAGAAGTATCTAGCGAGAGAAACAGGATTTGTTAGAGATCTTATTCAGTACTTTTTTGATAACATTGGTTTTGACGATGATTATTGTCATAGTCTAATAACCAACAGATATCAATACATTGTTCAAAAACAAATGCTTGAAAGAGCGAGTAAATCAGTCAGAATGTATGATGAACAACTTGTATTTGTGAACAACCTAAAGAAAGAGATTGAAATGTTTTCAAGAGGACCAACAGATGAGAAAAGACTTCATTTCTGTGGATCCACATTTGGAGGAGGAAAAACATGCATGGCAACTGCCGTTGCTGATCATCTATCCAACAAACATAAAAACGTAACAATTGTTGTTGTTCTACCTAGTAAACAGTTGGTATTGGATTTCACAAAACATGTTACTAGTCCATTTTATATTACTAGACTTAATGAAGGTGGATTTGTAGAGATTATTGCACCTCATGAGAACGTAGCACCTATGTATACTGAAACTACCAGGAGTAACAAACAATTTAGTAAGGTAATTAAATATGCCGATCAACTTCGAAATATGGATATTCCTTTTCTAGAGAAGATGAAGATGATTCAAGATTTTAATCCTAAAAGTTTCAATGATCCTGATGAGAATGAACATTTATGGAAAAACAATTCTTGTCTAAAGGAAATTATTCAAGCTAAACTTAATATTCCTAGAACTGGTATTGATGGATCAACACTTGAACCTCATCCATACTCTACTTTCAAAGAGTATGATGGGCAATCTGTTGCTAAAGATAGATCTGGATTCGTCAAGAAAGCAAGTTGGCACCAAGGAAGAGAAAGATACGCGGACCCTAATATTTTGTTTTCTGATATTGGGTCAGCAATTCATCTTAAAAATAATTTGGATGGATGGAAGAGTGAATTTGGAAAGGATGTATATTTCATTATCGATGAATGTGTTGCTTGTTGCGATACTGGAGTTGATCCTGAATATAATAGAATGATGAAAGCTTTTACTGAATTTTATTCTGATCCTCCAAAAGCAATGACTATAATGTCTGCAAGTTTGACTTCAGAAGATGTAAAGAGAAACTACTATTTTAAAGATTTTGAGCATATTGAATCTCCACCTGTTAAAGGTACTAACAGTTTTGCTCATCTTGAAATAAATGGAAAACCTGTCAATCCTTTAAATGGATTGAATCTCGAAAGTTTCAATGAATCAATTAGTCATTGGAATTCTAATTGTTTGAGATGTTTTACACCTCAGATGATATGGTCTATTTTTAATAGATTCAAGAAACAGTTTATTCAAAATGGAATAGAAAAGATTACATCAACTGATCTTTTCAATCCAATTATGTTTTTGGATCTCGTTGATAGGATTATTAAAGCCACAACAAGATTTAATGACACTGATAAGAAAAACCTAATTCGATATATTCCTAACTACAAAGCCGATATACCAAATAGTGATGACAAGAAATTGATTATTGCTTCTGGAAAATTGGATGAAGTTGTTTTGAGAGCTCTTGGTGATACTGCAATTACTAGAGATAGAATCGAATCAGAAATTAGGAACGAACAAGCAAGAAGACGGATTGATTTGGCAGCTCTTAAGAAAAACTTAGCAAATAATTCTACTAAGATTTCTTCAGGAAGAAATTTAACTGAACAACAGAAATCTGAAAGATCTGAAGATGCTATTAAAAATGCTCAAGATGAAATTCATGATCTTGAGAAACGTATTTCTAGTGAAGATTTTGATATTACATTGGAAACTTCACTTGGAAAAGTAACTCTAAGTAGTGGATGGAGAAGTGAATGGTTATCTCGTAAGCAAGCAGGAGAGTTTTGTGATAAACAAATTTCATTGGCTACTTGTGGTATTAAGGGACTACATTTTCAAGGTGATGAAAACAAAATTGTATTCTGGGCATCACGAACATCATATCCTCATGGTCGTCATAAACCAGAATTGGCAGCAAGAATTGATACAGTTACAAATAATGTTGTCGTTGATATTTCACATATGTATGGTCTTAATGATCATTCAATTAGATATGTTAAGATTGATGACCCAGAACAAATTTTGGGTATTGATACTCTTCTACAAGGAATTGCAAGAGCCTGTAGAAGCAAGGAAAAGAATCCAATTGCTGTTGCTGAAATTAACTGGAACATTCTTAATCTGTTTAAGTACAATGGAAATTCTTCTTTATCAAGACTTGATTCCTACCGACAGGAAGAAAAGTTCATTGTTGAAAAAGAGAAGTTCTGTGTATTGGCAAGAATTGAGAAAGATAGAAAAGAGGAAGAGATACATAAAAGATTGATTGAGAGACAAAGAAGAGAAGAACAAGAGAGAGCTTATGAACAGGCAAAACTTGCTAGAGAAACTGCTGAAAGAGAATCAAGAATTGCAAGAGAAAATGAAGAACGTCGATCTAGACATTCTACTATGGCATGGAGTAATGTTTCTAGAAGTAATCAATCAATGAAACAACCTCGTACACAAGCGGTAGTAACAGGAACAACATCTTCTGAAGATGGATGGGTTCAAGCCCAAAGAGTTTCTAGATCATCTGCTAGTTCTATGACAAGTCAGAATAATGGAGCAACAAGAGATAGAAGTTCTAATAGAGGAAATGGATACCGAGGTAATAGACCACCACAACCATGCAGATGGTTTTTTGGTCTTATGCCTGGACAAAAAGGACGTGGATGTAGACATGGAGATCAATGTAGATTCTCCCATTCTGCAGTTGCTCCTAATGGAAGTTCAACAACTAGACTCTGTTTTAGATATATGAATGGTACTTGTAATAGTCCTAACTGTAACATGTACCATCCTCCAAAATAGATTCGATATGAAGAGCTTTATAGATTTCATTTAGTATATATGATTATTATATTTACATTAATTTATTTATAAATAAATATATAGAATTTTTAGGTGGATAAATCCTTAATTTCCAAAAAATCACAAAATCTCTCATTTGAAGAAATTATATATAAATTTTTTTATTTTAAAATCAATATATAATTTTTTTAACATATTTAAAAAAAAATCTAATCATTCTTATATATATATGGAGGACATTCCAGAAGAAGTTTACAGAGAAAAATATCTAAAGTATAAAAAAAAGTATTTAGAATTAAGCCAATCAGCAGGAGCTGCACTTGCTCTTGGTACTAAACAAGAACAAATTGATGCTAAGAAAGTAGAATTAACAGAACAATATAAAACTGAATTAACTGCTGCCCAAGAAAAACTTGGTGAATTATACAGTGGAGCTAACGATGAACAACAAATAAAAATAAGAGAAGTATTAGCATCTTTATTCGGTTCTGAAGGTTTTGATGGTATTGATGAAGTACCTGGACAATTCTTACCTGCTATTGATGGAATTGTTAGTGAAAGAACTGACTTAATCAGAGAATTAACAAAAGTTTTATATGAAGATCCAGACACTGGATTAAAATCAAAATTATCTGACAAAGTTCTTAAAGAAAAAGTACTTGAAGTTTTTACCGTTGATAAGATTTTCACTAAAGTAGTACAAGCTTACATCAGAAATTTTGCTGAATTATTATGGAAAGAATATAGCCATAAAAAAGGTATGACTTCTGAAGAAGAAAAGATTTTCTCAAGTGGTGATAATGAAGCACTTAGAAGAATTAATAAACAAAATTCAATAGATGGCGACTGTGAAAGTATTGGTCTTTTCAAAGGTCCAGCTGCTTGCAGAGATGAAAGCCCAAATACTATGGGATCTGAAGGTAAACCAGGTAGACCATGGAGAGAAGCTCAATTCAAATCTGAATTCGACGCTATCGATGCTGAATTAAAGAAGAATGAAGGTATAATTCAAGGAATCCAAAACAGAGTTGTAAAAGCTCAAAATATATACAATGCTGGTAAAGCTGGTCTTGCTGAAGCACACAAAGAATGGTTAAATTTACTTAACAAAGAAGCAAAAGATATGAAAGCAGATCACGCAACAGATGATCAATTAACTGCCTGGAGTAAAAACAGGGAAGCTGTTGAAGAATTCTTAAATAACAAATCATGCAAGGATCAATCAATTGTTGTTAAAGGACCATGTAATTATTCTAATATCATTAAGACTTTGAAAGAAAAATGGGTAAGACCAACTTATGATGAAAAGACTGATAGTTTCCAAAAGAGTGTTGGAAAAGGAAACATTAAACTATAAGTTTAATATAATAAAAATTAAAAAGAAACTTTAAATTTATGAAATGATTTACAATGTAAATCATTTTCTAAGTTTTTATATATAAATGAGATTTTTTACAGAATGTTTAATTTCTGCAGCTTTTTTTGGAAGCAGTGTAATGATGATGACAACTAACAATGACATAAAAGACGAATTATATAATTCAATGTCAGAAGATGCAAGAATTCAATATAAAAAAATTATAAAAGAAAGAGTTCAAATTTATATTAAGTCAACAATATTAGCAATTGCTGCTGCAGTATTTATCAATACATTTTACTTATCAAAAGAAAATACTTGTATTAATAATACATGTATATCTACTTCCGTTTATTTCTTTGTACAATACATGGTATATTCACTTCACCCTAAAAGTGACTGGGTTTTAAATCATCTTGAAAATAAAGAACAAACTAGTCTATGGTTAAAGAAATATAAATATATGAAAAACAAATGGCATACAGGAATACTGTTAGGAGTTGTTGGATATTTTATTGGTACTTATTTTATTTCTCAAAGAGTAGATCAAGATTATTTAGATTACTTTAATTTAAATCCATATCCAGAAGGAGTTCCACCTGATATGATTCAAAATGCTGGACCTCCTTCACCACTAGCATTTGACCAATAAATACAAAATGCGTTAAATAAATAATTTATTTCTTATAAATGGTATAAAAAAATATTAATAATACATTTTATAAATGGACAAAAAAAATATAAATAATACATTTTATAAATAATACATTTTATAAATAATAAAAAAATTGATTTATAATCATATTGATTCCTACTCTTAATATATAAGTTAAAATTAAAATACATGCTTCCGAATTTTTAATATGTTATCCTACTATGTACTAACATATATTCAGAGAAGAATTCGCTCATTTAGCTCAGTTGGTTAGAGCATCGGTCTTATGAGCCGAAGGTCAGCGGTTCGAGCCCGCTATTGAGCAAAACTTGATAACTTAATAATCTCCCGTTTAATTAATATTATTAATTAAATAGAGGAAAAAGAGGGAGGCTGGATGCCCGAGTGGTCTAAGGGGGCAGACTTAAGATCTGCTGTATTCGTACGCGTGGGTTCGAACCCCACTCCAGTCAAGAAGTTTTAAACTTCTACCGGTTCTATAGCTCAGTTGGTTAGAGCACACGACTGTTAATCGTGGGGTCGGAGGTTCGAGCCCTCCTAGGATCGCAAAGCTTCCATGGCGCAATTGGATAGCGCGTGAGACTTCTAAAATTGAAGTTATCTCAAGGTTGAGGGTTCGAGTCCCTCTGGAAGTGAACACACCATGTGAAGAAATTCCGAAATTAAATCTCCCAACATCGTCGAAATATCCGAGTTTGAGGAAATAAAGGCTGAATGCCCGAGTGGTCTAAGGGGGCAGACTTAAGATCTGCTGTATTCGTACGCGTGGGTTCGAACCCCACTTCAGTCAATATTCTTTTAGTAGTTAATATCAACTAATAAATCAAAGCATTTGTTGTTTCGATTTAATAGTTATGAATTATTGTGCATTTCATATTTCTTTATCCATTTTCTAATTGTATTATCAACTAATAGATTCAACTTAATTGAATCTATTTGTTGTTTCGATTTAATAGTTATCATTACTTTGTATTTCAATATAAAGAAACTCCTATTTTTTTATCCATTTTATAATACTATCTTGATAAAGTTCTTTTTGATCACCCACAAGATCAAGAATCATATTTAGCTCTGTTTCTTTTAATTCTTTTTTTCTTTGATCAACCTCTAATTCTTTTAATCTTAATTGTAATCTTAATTTGTCTAATTCTAATTCATTATTTAATTTTATTCTTTGTGATGATTCTTCTAATTTATAATAAATTTCATATCCTAATTTTTCACTATTATATATTAATTTTTCAAGTCTTGCAATAAATTTAAAAATATTATCATCTTTATTATCAGGATCAAATCTAATAATATCACATTCTAATTTTTTTGATAAAACTTTCTCTCTTTTAGCTTCATATATAGGACATCTATCTTTATGACCAAACTCATCTATTTCTACATTTATAATGTATTTAGGTAGATACATATCCATTTTATATCCTTTAACTTCCTTCTGTAACTCATATTTTATTTCTTTCTCATCTAAATAATAAATAATATTATTTAATACTTCAGATTCTTTACAGGGATATTTTTGGTTTACATCAATATTTAACATTTTAGCTAATTCTATTGATTTTGGTTTCCTTGATTTGATACACAAACTTGATAATCCATTTTTATTAATAAACATTGTACTATCTTTATATTTCATATTTGAAAATTTTTTCAAATCTTTGAAAGGTAACTTGTCATAATCATCAACATGTTCTCTTATAGATCTATCTTTATCTTTATAACCGAGAATACTTGCGATATCTTTCCCTTTGAACCAAATACTATCGTTATCACCTTTAAAATAATAAAAACAGGTACCTTCAAATGTCAATTTATTATCCATTAAAGCTACTTGATTGCTAGTACCAACAGGTTTATCAATATCTTGTCCATCTTGAATCATCTTAAGAGCTTCTTTACATTTCTTACTTTTGCTTTTTGACAAAAGTTCAAGGAATTTAATTTGAGTCACAAAATAATGTGAATTAATTCTTTGTTTGTCTTGAATTTTGTTGATATAAGTAGCTGGACTTTTTGATTCAACAATTTTCTTGACTATATCTTCTAAGTTAAACAAATGATCCTGTTTGCGAATTTCATATTTTTTTATAATCTTATCCATTTTCTACTATAAAATAAAACAGTTTCTTTAAATTAAAATTAGCTCCAATCAATAGTTATTAGATAATGAGATGTAACATTGTCCCATACATCACTGGTATCTTTTATCTTCCATTCAACTTTACTATCAACAAATAGTTCTTTTAATATTCTTACTGATTCATCTAGGATATATCTATATCCTACTATGGTATTTTCATTAATAATATTACTACCATGATGAAAATTAACATATTCATGAGTTAAAGTTGATACCTTTAACCCATGCATATCCTTAAATTTGCTTCTTATAATTTGAGAAAATTTTTCTTTTATAACATTTACTAAACGATCAGAACTACTAATTATAGTTTGAGGATCGTGACCTGAATTAATTATTTCTTTCCTATACATATTTAAATTTTTAATAAAGAAAAACTAATTAATTTTCAATTTTTAACTGATATAACCATTAACTGAATAAAATATTTTGTTCAGTTTATAGTTATAAATTAATCATCATTAATTCTATGTGCCTCTGCTATCATGTATACATCAGCTACTGGTAAAGTTGAGACATCAAATACTTGAACTGCACCAGATTGAGTATCTACTGATTCATTTAGATTGTTTTCATTTTCTATATTTATTGATTCTTTATAAGTTGGTAAAGACGTATCATTAATTAGTTGAGTATCTGTTGATTCCTTCAACAGATAAGTTGGTAAAGACCTGAGGTTAATTAGTTGAGTATCTGTTGATTCCTTCAAGTCCATTTCCTCTTCAATATCTATCAATTTATTATATAGTGGTGCAGATGGAGTATGTTTTTGTTTACAAAAATTTTTAATAAAAAATTCATCAAACGATGGTGATTTAAGCTTAACATATATTGCTTTTACAAAAATGTCTTCGTGATAATCAGTATGTGTCCACATATCTTCACTTTTAATAAGATTAATAATCCCATGATCATTTTTTTTTCTAGAAAGATTATTCCACCAAAAAGGATGTTTATCTATTCCAAATAGAAAGTCAAATTTAATTTTGGAAGATTTTCTTATTATTGCTTCCATATGATCATCATCATCAACTAATACTCTATCTATTTTATATTCATTGTTAATATTTGTTGATTCAAAATACACAGGTATTTGATAATTATTATAATGTTGTCTTATCCAAATAAAATCTAAATAACAACTATCTTTTGAGCCTATATCTTTCTTAGTACTTTCAGGATCTTTTAAAATTTTGTAATATGTAAATGGTAAAATTTCTATACTACTTTTAATTTTTTTACTAACATTTTTAATTCCTTCTAAAAATATTTTATTATTATTAGAAAGTAAATCAGTACTTTCAAAATTTATTCTAATTTTTTGTCTTTTCATAACATCAATACTTTGTTTCGTATTATCAAACCATGGACTTCGAAAGATATAATCAGAATCATTAAATTTTATATAATATTTTTTCCTATCATTAGGAGAAAATTTATTTTTTCTATTAATTACATTAAAATCAACAAAGTTGATTCTATTTATAGTTTCTGTTAACGCCTTTTGAACAGAATTAACTTTGTTTATTCTACTTTTGTTTACTTCTGATTCTTCTCCACTCATATTATCTTTAAATAGTTTTTTGAGTAGTGTTTTAAAAAAATTTTCAATTTTTTCTATTTACAATTCATCAAAGAAATATATTCATAAGGAATTTGGCATCTGTTCATTTTCCATTTAGTAATGCAGTCATATTTATCAAATGAATTAGCTCCAAAAAAAATATGTTCCATACAAATGACATTAGATACATCCCATTTATCTAATTCTTGATTAAATTTTATAGCATGTGTAAACATTTTAAACATATTTTTTACATTAGATACATTCCAATTATTTAAGGGTTGATTAAATTTATTTGTTTCAGAAAACATAGCTTCCATATTTTCTACATTACCAACATCCCAATTTTCTATATTTTGATCAAAACTATGTGTCCACCAAAATAAACAACGCATATTCTTCACCTTAGAAACATTCCAATTATCTAATGGTTGATTAAATTTAAAAGCTTTATAAAACATAGAATCCATGTTCTCTACAAAAGATACATCCCAATTATTTAACGGTTGATCAAATTCATAACAACCCTTAAACATACTATCCATATTTGTAACTTTTGATACATTCCATTTTGAAATATTAACATTAAATTTAATACAACTATTAAACATAAAAGACATATCTGTTACATTCGATACATCCCAATCTGAAATGTCTAAATTAAAATAATTAAATGAAGTTATTTTTGTTAAATTATATTCTTTTTCACCATCAAATAGATGAGCCATAGATGTAATCAAACTAGTATCCCAAGTAGAAATATGTCCATATTTTTTTTTATATTCAGTAAAATAGCATTTAATAGCATCTGATAATTCCTGATAATTTTTTGGTTTAAATATTAGATAATCTTTTATTATTTTTACTATTTCATCAGGTAATTTTTCCATTAATATTAAATATGTTCATGCATTAACATATTTAATAAATGTTTATTTGGATTAGTTTATAGTTACAAATTATTAATTATTCATTTATTGAATTCTTCTGTATATAATTTTCTTTCTTTTTTCACTTCTGGTTTTTTTAAATTAAATTTCTTCATAAAATCAATTAAAATTTGTTGTTTATCAGATTCGTACCACCATTTTCTACTAAATGTATCAACTAAACTTTGTGGTGATACATATACTGTAGACTTTTTAAAATATTCAGTTTCATTACATAATTTATACTCATGGTAATTATTAGCAGTCCAATTAAGTTCATTATCAGGAATTCCTTTATAGTCTTGTAAGTCATTGATGACATGTAATTCGTCCCCATTATTAATTTCATATACAATGCCATATCCTTGAATTCTATCAACAACAACATCTCCTACATTAAAAGTACAATTAAATTTTTGTTCAAACTTTGGTCCATCACCTTTTACTGGTACAATCTTTGGTTCTTCTTCTTGTACTGGTACAATCTTTGGTCCAGATGCAAAACCAACATTAAATTCTCCAGTTACAGGATCCTTTTTAACTAAAAAAGGATCTTTTTTTTGAGGCACCTCCATAATAGTAGTATTCCATTTACCAGTTTTAGGATCTTTTTCAACTATTTTTCGTCCATCAACTGGTACAATCATTGGTCCTTCTCCTTGTACAATCTTTGGTCCTTCTCCTTGTACAATCTTTGGTCCTTCTCCTTGTACAATCTTTGGTCCATAAACTGGTACTTTTTCAACAGTAGATTGATAGTCTGGAATAGGTCCTTTTTGACCTTTATTAAAATACCTTACACCTGTTGTTGGTACTTCATGATAATGGTCATCAATTTTCTTTTCTAGTTTTTTAACTATAACTTTTAAATCAATAATATCTCCTACTAATCTTTCTATTATTCTTCCTGCTTTTGGTTCTAATTGAACATCACTATATCTAATTTGATCATTATCAGTATTTTGATTTAAACTTCTATAAAATAAATCCCAATATGGCTTACTTTGGTCAATATAAATATTTTTATCATCATTATCATCAGATGATTTTTGAACTATTTTTGGTTGACCACCAGTTTGTTTTTTTAAAGCTTCATATTTATTTTTATATTTTAAATACTTTGATTTATAATCCATATATTTATATAATTTTATTTAGAAAATATAAGTTAATAATTTTATATGGCATAAAAAAAATTATGATCCAAGGACTGAAAGATTCCGTTATTAACTTTTATATTGATATAACCATCAACTGAATCAAATTTTTGGTTCAGTTTATAGTTACGAATTATTAATTATTCTACAAATCCTCATTTAAATCTTCTTGGAAATATTATATTGTGTTTTTCAATTTACATTTTTTTTCTAAAATTTTTTTGAAAATTTTGTTTTATAGTATTTACTAAATGATCTGATAAAATTTTTCTAGAAATATTATGTAAGTTCTCCTTATTTCTAGTTGTAATAATACCTCTCTGTTGTTGATCTAACAATACGTTATTATTAAAAATGTCATGTTTGTTTCCTAAATTTTGTTGAAGATTTTGTTTTATATCATTTACTAAATGATCTGGCCTTTGGGATATATATTCTGGACATTTATCTGAATTAGTAAATTCTTTTCTATTCATATAGTAAACCATTTAACTAAAAAAACTAATTAATTTTCAATTTTTAGTTTATATAACCATCAACTGAATCAAATGTTTGATTCAGTTTATAGTTTATTTAATTATTCGTCTTTTGTTTCATCATTATCGGATAAAGATGTTTCTAATGAGATAAATTTTTCACCATCAATTACTGCAAATATTCTGTAAATGATAAAAACAATAATTGTTACTTCAATAGCTAATTGAATTTCTTGTTCACCTCCACCTTGGTAAACTAAAACTGCTACGAGAAACCATGAAAATGGCTTAAAATTTTCTGCAAATTGTTTCAAAGCTTTTGGTGGATCAGGCATTAAACCGAATGCACCAATAGCAGTGCAAAAATTTAAAATTAAAGTTTTATTAGCATAAGAATCATCTAACCTAATTAAGTTAAGAATTGCTGACATTGTATATCTAAATTTAGATATATTTTTTTTAAATTTTTATTTTAAAGTCTATATTTTAAAGTTTATCATTTAACCAATTTATTATATCAATTCTTTCTTTCATTGAAACACTATGATCCATGTTTTGATATGAATTGATAATTAATAATTTTAATCTATATTTATTTTTTAGAAAATTATTAATTTCCTCTAAATTACTGTATTTTCTTTAAATAAATATTCAATTAAACCGAAGGGTCATATTTAAGAACACAATCAACAGATTTATCAAAATTATAATTTATTATTCTTTTCGTTCCTAATACTTCTATTTTACCTTTTACAGGTGTTCCAGTTCTGATAAAATCATTACAAACTTTTCTGAAATCATCAAATTCTTCAAAGCCACCTATCCCTAAATTTAATTCTTTTAATTTTATAAATATTTTCATAATTTCTTCTGTTCTTTTTTTTATATCCATTATATAACAGTATTAAATTAGAAATCCTTTATATACATTTAATTTATTTATAAGTTATCTTCAATTATTGATGTATCAGTTAGTAAAAATGCTGTTCTATTTTTAGAATAATACGATTTTAATTTTTCTTTATTATTTATTGTAAATAGATTAATAGGACTTCTACTAAATAAGTCAAACAACACAGGATTTTTATCATAATTTTGATAACTTAATGAAGTATATGTAAACCATTGTGGATATAGTAATTGTTCCCAATTATTAATCCAGTAAGAAGTTTTTATATTTGATAAAAATGATATTTTTAATAAGTTATGATAAGATGTTGACTCAACAAAAAATTCTATATTTTTAAATTTATTCATATAATCTATGAATTTTTTCTTACATTTATTAACATTACTGTCTGATAAATTCTTAAGATCTAGCCAAAATATAAAATTTTTCGGAATATTTATATTGAACATGTCTTCTAATGATAATAGATCTCTTGGATTCTTATATTTGTCATGGGAAACTACAAAATCATCAATAGTTTTATCATAAAATATATCAATTTCGACACCCTTAAAATTTTTATTAATTGCTACTTCAATACTTTTTAGTGTATTTTCTTCTTTTTTCGTAATACTAAATCCTCTATGAGCTAAAATATGTTTTTTATTTACTGATTTTTTTATTATATTATTAAATAAAAAATAACAAACAATAATTATTAAAATAATATAAATAATATTAAAAAGATTCATATATGAATATCTAGGATTTTTAAATTGTTAATAATTAATTAAAAATATTGAAATTTAATTAATTAAGTCTACTTTAGATTTATATAATGAATATAGTAAAAGATACCGATAATAATAAAATTGATAATGAACAATTTTGGTGTACCGACAAGTTTAAAACCGTTCAAGTTAAATCAGTTACAAAGTCTAAAATTGAGGATAATGATAGTAAAATTATAATGGATAAAAGCATTAAAATTACAAAAGAAAAGAAAAATGATTAGAATTTAAATGTTATTATATTTACAAACCATTATGTCTTAACAAAGCATCTACTTGAGGTTCTCTACCTCTGAATGATTTGAAAACATCAGAAGGGGGTGTTCCTCCTCCAAGAGATAATACTGTATTTCTGAATTTCATTCCTATTTCATTCATTTTTGTTTTATCATTCATGTCCGATTCTTCAAATAATCCAAAAGCATCAGAAGACATAATTTCAGCCCATTTATAACTATAATAACCTGCACTATATCCACCAGCGAAAATATGACTAAATGAACACAAAAATCTATCTTCGTCAATTCTAGGAGAAACCAAATATCTATCTGCAAATTCTTTCTGAACATTAAGAATATCATCTTCACTTTTAATTTCATGACTATATAAATGAAGATCCATCATTGAGAAATATATTTGTCTTAACATTGCTAATCCACTATTAAAATTTTTATTATCAAGAATTTTGTTAAAAAGATCATCAGGAATATCTTCATTAGTTACATAATGTTTAGCAAATGATTTTAGTGTTGGTTTATGATAACACCAATTTTCCATAAATTGAGATGGTAATTCAACAGCATCCCATTCTATATTACTAATACCAGAAGCACCAGACTCATCTATTCTAGTTAACATATGTTGTAAACCATGACCAAATTCATGAAATAAAGTTACTACTTCATCAAAAGTCATTAATGAAGGTTTACAAACATCACCATCTTTAATTGGCGGACTTCCATTACATACTAAATATGCAACTGGTTTTGTACCCATTAATTTTGATTTATCAATACAATTATTCATCCAAGCTCCACCATTCTTTTCTCCTGGTCTACTATATGGATCTAAATAAAAAGATGCAATTTCTTCTTCACTACCTTCATTATATATTCTAAAATATTTTACACCTTCATCCCATACATCAACTTCACCCTTAGATTCTTTGATTACAATTCCAAATAAATTATTAGCAACACCAAACAACCCTTCTAAAACATTATCTAATGAAAAGTATGGTTTTAGTTCTTCTTCTTTTAATCCTAATTTTTCTTCTTTAATTTTTTCAGAATAATAGGAAACATCCCAGGGATTAAGAACAGCATTTTCAGAATTTTCTTTAACCCTTTGATAATTTTTTATCTCATTAATTTCATCAATTGCTCTATCTCTTGATTTTTTGGCCAAATCATTTAGTAAATCTTCAATTTCCTTTTGACTACCTGCCATTTTCTTTTCTAAAGATATCTGTACATAATTATCAAATCCTAGTAGTTCTGATATTTCTTTTTTCAATTCTAAAATTTCCTTTATAATAGGTAAATTATTTTTATCTCCAAAAGAAGCTTTTGAAGAATAAGCCCTATATAATTCTTCTCTTAAATCACTATTAGGATAACTCTTCATAAATGGAATAAATGATGGAGCATCCAAAGTTACAATCCAAGGACCATTCTCAGGTGTTGAATCAGGAAATTTCTTTTTTGCTTTTTGTGAATATAATTCTAGAGAAAATCTTGGCATTTCTTTCATATAATTATTATCTGAATCTATAACCAATTCATAATCTGCAATATAGTCTAAATTATTATTACTAAATTTTGTACTTAATTCACTTAATCTTATCTTTATTTCATTAAATCTTTCTCTCTTATCTCCTGTTAAATCAATACCACTTAAATACATTGATTTAAATGAAGAATCAACAATTCTTTGTTTCACAGGACTTAATTCTCCAGAAGTAGATAACTTTTTTAGAACATTAAACAATGGTAAAGATTGAGATACATAACTTCCTTCTTTGATAATTTCTGGAATACATTTATCATAAACTTGTCTAATTTCGTCACTATTCTTAACAGATTTAAGATGTGAAAAAATAGACCAAGCATAATCTAAAGGATGATCTATCTTTTCTGTTTCATAAATTGCTAAATTATATAGTTCATCAATATTCAAATTATTACTATTTTCCAGTTTATATTCTAAATTTAAAAATTGATAATGTTGATTTTCTAATAAACTACCAATAGTACTTTCCACCATGTTAACATTAAATAAATTAAATTTAGGTAATCCTTGATTTAACAATAACATATTTTTTAAAAGCTGCATGTGTATAAATAATGTACTAATTTCTGTTTAAGTAAATTAATTGAAATTTGAAAAAATTGAATAGATTATAAAATAAACTTTACTCTGATGGGTATGGGATGGAGAAATGCATTTACTAAAATAGATGATAAAGTATCATTTAAAAAAATAAGAGAATTTGTTGATCATCATAATAACTGGACACATCATTTTACTGAAGAAGAAGTAAAAAAGATGTGGGATGATGATGAAATTCCTGGTGAAGATTTGGAATTCAAATTAATATATAACAAGAAAACAAAAGAATACTGGGGATATCTTGGAAGTTATGGAGGAATGAGCTTTAGCTTTGATTGGAAAGAAAGATATTTTCCTGATTTAATTATTTATGACTCGACAGATTTTCCACATTATAATGATGATAAAAATCATTGGTCGGAATGGCCAATTTACACCACTGATGAGTACCTTAAATTATTAAAAAAAGAAAAAAAGAAAGAATGTAAAAAGGAGAAGGAAAAAGAAAAATCTTAATTTTTCATATTAATTTAGATATTATTTATATATTAATTATATGAGTATCTGTACTTTTCTTAATTTTTTCTATAACATCGCCATTTAATTTATCATTCAATTTGTTAGAAACTAACTTGAAATTAAATCTAGAGAATATAGAGAGATCAATATATATACGATCAATAATATTAGAAGTTATAGAATACCTCATCCTATCAAATTCTCTAGGAACTGAAATAACTATTGTATAGTGTCCGACGTTATTTGGACCAAAAACACTATCTAAAATTCCTGTACGAATACTTCTTAAATTATCTTCGACTATTTCAATAAATATTTTTTTATTTACATAATTACATATTTCATTATTATAAAGCCACATACTAGTTAATATTTTAGTATATATTGATATTTTCAATTTTATTTAAAAATTAAATAATATTTAAATTAAATGAGCTATGAATTTGATAAATATAAATGTACTACCAATTCAGTAAAAAATAAATTAGATGAATATGGAGTAGCGATTATACCTAATTTGTTAAATGATGAAGAATGTGATAACATGAATAATGGAATTTGGAATTTTTTTGAACATATATCTCAAAATTGGAAAAACCCGTTTTCACCAATTAAAAGAGAAGATGTAAAATCTTGGGAAAATATTTATTATCTAAATCCAATACATTCTCAATTATTCAAATCATACAGTATTGGTCATGCACAAGTAGTATGGGATATTAGACAAAATCCTAAAGTAGTTGAACCATTTGCTAAAATATGGAATTGTGATAAAGAAGATTTATTTGTATCATTTGATGCTTTAAGTTTTTGTCTTCCTCCTGAAATTACAAGTGTAGGTTGGGAAAAAAATAATAATTCATGGTTCCATACTGATCAAAGTTACACAAAAAATAATTTTGAATGTATACAAAGTTGGATAACTGCAAATGAAATTGATGAAGGAGATGCTACATTAGCAATTATGGAAGGTAGTCATAAATACCATAAAGAATTTGGAGATAAGTATAATGTATCCAATACAAATGATTTTTACCTTCTTAATAAAGAGGAAGAAGAATTTTATTCTAATAAAAAATGTGAATATAAAAAAATAAAATGCCCAAAAGGAAGTTTAGTATTATGGGATTCAAGAACAATACATTGTGGAACCAATCCTATAAAAGGAAGAAAAAATAAAAATACTAGAGCTATCGCTTATTTGTGTTACATGAAAAAAGATCAATGTACTGGATTACAGTACAGTAGAAAAATTCATGCATTTAAAAATCTGTATACAACAACACATTGGCCATGTAAAATAGTTTGTAGTTTAAATGAGCCAAATTTCAATGGTGGTCTAAATCCAGGATATACACCAATACCATTACCAAAATTATCCAAATTAGGTGAAAGCTTAGCTGGTTTATAGGTTAACTTCTTTTAAATAAAATTCATCAGAATTATTTAAAATTAATAAATTATTTTTTGGAACTAAATTCCATTCAGATCCATTATTTGTAGTAATCGGCTCTGAAGAAATCATTCTATTAGATTTCAATTCATTATTTATTTTAAAATTCTTTGAATAATACAATGAAGGTGGATATTCTTCATCTGAATTAATATATCTTGAACATATTAATGTTTTTCCATCATAAACACAAAAATTTAATGATGCTACATCATTAGAAATATTTACAATTAATTTTATACATTCTATCATATTGTCTATTAAATCATTTTCGGTAATATCTAGGAAATTAATTTTCTTTTTTATTAACAAACAAATAAAAATATAAAAACAGTATTCAGAATCTGTATTACCTTTTAAATTTTTTAATATATTAATATCACAATTTTCATATAAATATTTACATAATAATGCTTTTTTACTTACGTTACCATTATGCATCCATGTTAAATTGTTGTAGATAAATGGATGACAATTATGTTCATGAACACATGAACCTAAAGAAAAGGCTTTAATTGCTCTAATATGACATAAAAATAATTTACTTTCAATATAATCACTTAAATTTGATATATTAACATCATTCCAAGGAGGTTTACTTGATTTATAATTATATAATTTTTTATCTTTTTCCCAACATATTCCAAAACCATCACCATTAATACCATGATCACGATAATTTCTTTCATCAATTAAAGGAGTAAAAGGAATATGCATACTTTGTTTTAGTATTGAATTATTATGTTCAAATAGATAATTCAATTTGATAGTTTGACCTTTATAAATAAAAAATCTGCACATACTTACTAAAAGATATAAAAAAATTCTGTACTAACTGAAAAATTAGTAATAAACTGTGTATATTTTACTCATGAAAGCTGAATCTTCTAATATATATCTGTAATGAACATGTCTTGGTCTAAAACTTTTTCCAAATTTTTCATATCCGGAACCTTTATTAAAATATAATTTTACCTTTCCATCAGAGTTAGCTTTAACTATACCACCGTTAGAATAATCATCATATGCCTCTCTTACAGTAGGATTTGTTTTACCTTCTATTTTTTTAGCTGCCCAATACATTACTTTTGAATTTGGAGGTACTTCAATATCAATAACATAATTAGATTTTTTTGGTTTTTTAAGGGAAATCATTTTTTCAGGAATAATTGTTTCATTTAAAAATGGTAAATATAATTCTTTCATGATACTATAAATATATAAAGCTGCTAAACTAATCAAAACAGAAAATGCAAAATT
>JACKZZ010007596.1_pt1 | contig 37306 bp, 43 predicted proteins | sample 8027871 | NCBI WGS metagenome assembly JACKZZ01 (sample SAMN15724774, study PRJNA655200) | protist metagenome | isolation source: fluorescence activated cell sorting (FACS) single amplified genomes of... | place: USA: West Boothbay Harbor, Gulf of Maine | collected 2000-07-19
AAGAGAAATTGAAAAGAAAAAGAAAACGAAGAGATGATAGGAAAGAAAAGATAGAGAAAGATGTGAAGAAAAAGAAGAAAACAAGAAAGAAAGAATGATAGTGCGCCATGCGTATGACTAGACGGCTTGGAAAGTTTGATAAGTAGTGTACTAGACATGATACATGAAAACATTATTTAATTACATCAGGTTCACTTTTGTCCATTTAATGCAAGTCCAAATTTATTGTCCAAAGTACAGTTATCTTCTGTTCTTTTATTCTTCTGTCTGATTCTCCTTCGATTTCTAGTACGTTTCAAATTCATCATTATCGTAGTCTCGACTTCTATCCGTGTTCTCAACGTTGCCCTCATAATAAGATTCATCACGCTCCTGCTTAAGCGCATGTTCACCAAGATACGACACACCTTCATGGTGTTGATTCAACAATGGAGTACTCAAACTCTCCCGCAATAAGTCATAATCGTCATCTTTTTTTTCTAACCCTATTGTCCATGTTCTTTCTCCATCGACTTCTAAATCATGATAAGTGCTATCTTCATAATCAGAAAATCTTTCAAAATCTTCATCGTCGTATTGAAAGCTTTGACGCACACTATCACTACAAGCAGAAGCTTCAAAGTTTACACCTCCATCTATGTGTGTATGTGTACCTCTGCATATAGATAACAACACAGCCCTCTTGACATCCTTGACTACCCTAACAAGTTCATTCCGAATCATGATCTCCGGTACGAATAAATCCGAGGCCAGTCTTTTGATACGACTACGTGATCGCATAGGTTCCAAAATTTCCATAATTCTCTCTGAACCATTTCGTTGAATAGCATCAGAAGATAACATAGACGATGTAGTAGTAGCAATAGTAGTAGTAGTAGATAATTTACTCTGATTTGCGACATATTTTTGTAAAATCTTTACAATAGTATCCACTTCGTCGCTATCACGAGTAGTATCGATTTCACTTCTTCTCATTGCGACACAGTCAACCTCATCAACATATTTACAATTCATTTTGCCTTTCGATTGTGATTTTGATAAAGGCTTAGCCCTTTCATGATTCTTATCGTATTCACATTCGTTTAAGTTATCACATTTTCGCCCTCGTCGTTGCCAGTTTTTTACAAAGGATGTCAACCACACAGATCCACAAGATGACGGTTCATGGGTCTTATTGTTACTCTTATCTGTCGTAATATTACTAGTCATAGCGCTAGATACCGACACAAATGATGTAGTATCAATACCATATATAGAACCACAAATATCATTTACAAAAACATGACCCAGAAGCTCATCTGCTGATGACCTCTTTTCTGGATCTTCGACACATGCGTTTTGGATAAAACTTTTAAAATAAGAGGATGATGTCGGTACTAAATGACCAAAGATTTGCTGCTCTCCTTTGTCATCTGGTTCCAATGTATCTCTGATGGCTTGATATGTTTTCCAGTACTCGACATCGTTTGCAATGCTGTCTCTGCCTCTCGTGTACCTACTACTATTGTCGCATAATTCGTTTTCATGATGATGAGAGGGGGAAGAGACTGATTGCTGATAAGGATGTTGGCCTAGGGTTAAGGTTGCATTTAGTATAAGGATTGTGAATATAGAGTTTATGATAAGGATTGTGATAGTTTTCGTTACCTAAACACACAGCCAGTATAGTCAGACCGACGCCCCAAATATCGCTGGCGAAACTATACGGCTGCCCAGCAATACGTTCTGGTGACATATATGTGTATGTACCAATAAACGATTGTGCAAGCATATTTTGGTTTTGATTCGAGTTCTTGTCTGTATTTTTCTCTAAATCTATAGCGAGACCCATATCTCCAATCTTCACCCTTCCACTGCTATGTATAAGGACATTCTCAGGTTTCACATCCCGGTGCAAGAAAGATCTATCATGTAAAAATCGAATACCTATGGTCAAAACATTTTGAAGTGGAGATTGAGATCAATAAAGTTCACATCTCATCATGTCACACCACACCACACCACACCACACCACACAATACAATACAATACAATACAATACCTTTCAGAATTTGACTTGATATTGACGCCAATACAGACTCTTCCTGACATCCACCGCAGACAACAACATCTTGCAAGGATGCATGCATGTATTCCAAACACACAGAGACCGTACTATCCATTGGTGAGCTGAAAACATCAATCAAATTGACTATATACTTACTACGGGTCACACCGGCCAACATTTTCCGAAGAGTGGTCAATTCTGATACGAGTTGAGAAAACTTTCTAGAATCAGATACCACAATAACTTTCTCTGCAACAAGCTTAAGTTCTTTGGTGTAAAATGACTTGTATACAGTAGAACTTGCACCATAACCTAGTCGTTCTAGTCTAGTGAGGGAAGCGGGGTTCTCTTGATTGCGGACGTGAGACGGACCAAAGACACCGTCGAGTATACTAGCCGGTCCAGGGGTACTAGTAGCGATAGTGGTGGAGACAATAGCGTGGTCGTTATTGTGCAGTTGCTGTGCCTGCGAGCGATCTAAGGATGCTCGAATAAATGGACTATCGACAATCGGACCCTTCATATTGTGAAGTATACCCAAAGCTTCTTCTGCTATGTCTCCTCCATCTCCTTGTTGTAAATGGCGTATACTATCCGTAGATACGTCTACAAAAAGTGCCGGCATATCTACTTCGACTTGTTTACTCTCATGCAAATTCTCTTTCTCAATCTCTTTCTCCCCAGATCCAGTCCGAGTCGGGCCTCTGCTACAAGTACCGTGGGAAAAAAACTTGAGTGGGATTGTTTTTTTTGCACGCGAACTTACAGTATCTCTGTATTTTATTCCTGGAAAACGAGAATTTTGATTTTGGTTAGGAGTGTGATAACGTTTAAGTAAAGGCTGTCTTGTTCTCTGACTGGCATGGTGACTATTTGTATGGCTTTGTCCTGGTATCTGTGCTAGTGTACTCTTTATTTCGGATCCATTTGAAGATTTAAGTTTTGAAACACGTGGCAAACGCTGTTTTATATCTGGTCCTGAATCTATTTCATATGCAAAGTGACTATTCCATCCACTCATAGTTCGATGCACCCAAACGTCTCGAAAGAATTCTAACACGTTAAAAAGGGATATTTATAACAGATTAGAATGTAAATAAACTTTTACTAGATATTTACATGTATAGCTAGATATTTCAACTATAATTGATCACTTTAAAGCTATCACGAATAGTAAACAACTTTATTTAAATTTACGTCGCATTGTAACATTTGTCCAGAATTCACGTATTTCGACTAAAATACCTCTTGCCTAATGTCTGATGAATTCATGAATTATTCATATGTGTTTTAATTTTATTGTGAGTTCAAATAAATCTTTATTTCGATAGTATTAGAATGTCATCGACCTCAATTGTTCAGGTATCCATATCAATCAATGGCGAAAAACAGCCAGATTTCAATATTGACGGCGTACGAAGCGAGAAAGACGAAGGCTATGATCCCAACTTGATTGCCGAGGACGCGCGTACTTCGAACTTGAGTTATAATTACAGTGGTAGGCATGATAGTGGTAGCCTTTCTAAGTTGAAAGTAAATATAGATGGTAATAGACGTGTTGCGGCATTGATGCAGGCGAAGGAATTGACAGGACAGCTCCTCACGCAGAAGATAGAAGAAGAGAAAGAGTTGATCGTGAAAAAGAAAGAGAATGAAAGGGTAGAATCCCCTGATGAAAAACGCTCACGCAAAGAATAGACCAAATGAGATTTCCTCATAATGGTATGAGGAGTATATAGTTGATACACGCTACTTCTTCTTGTTATGGTTAAATGATGATATTTAAAAATGTTTCCATAAGTAATAATCGTGTTAATTTAATATAAAAACTTGTTAATATATCTATCCATTATTAATCTGTACTTGTAGATATTTCGATTCCCATTGAGGCAGCCTGACCTATCACACTTCTAACAATTGACTTCGTATCAATATTCTTCATATGTTCATCACGCTGCTTAGATAATGCGATTTCGTATACTAGAGTAGATTAAATTGTGTTTAAGTTAAAATGAGAAAATATGACACAACATATTGAATATTACACAACGTCAAATCGCATGCCATCACATGACGTACCTTGTCGAATGTCAACATTTCCAACAACAGTATGACCAGGATTGGAACTTCCTTTATCAATATTAGCACATTTTTTTAGATACCAAGATGTGGGGGGTGTTCGAACATCGAATTCGAATGTTCGATTGCTGAAGGCGCGAAGGACGACTGGCAGTGGAACATCCTTGACATGGTCTTTCGTACGTTCATTGAATTGTTTACAGAATTCTGCCATATTGAGACCAAGAGGACCTAAAGCTTGGCCGATGGCTGGACCAGGCTTCGCGTTGCCGGCACCAACTCGTAACCTTACGGCTCTCACCAGAGAGACTGACATTACTTACTTATCAGAAAAATTTCTTTGCTTGAAAACCTTATCACTAAATTTCAGTAGTATGACTGATGAGGCGCTCTCCTTAGAACGGTTACAACCACAAATGAGTCAAAACACAGACGACACTGACTGTAATGTGTTTTTACTTATGCTTACAATTTTTGTGAACCTTTTGATGAATTTTAACATTTGGATTTAAACAGCTTCTCAATCCGTATTAATGTAATAACGCGTTGTCAAAAAAAAGACAAATTTGAGCTGTTATCATCTCTATTATTCTTGTTAAGTTTCCAATTTTAAACATAAATAGTTGTAAAAGGCTGCAAGGCAAAGTTTAAAACCACCAGATTGCCTATAAAGCATATCAGGAAAATGTATCAGCTCAGGCTTGCTGCAGAACGAAGGGTGCTGCTGTCATTGTCAGTTCGACGAGGTATTCAATATAGATATATGACTTCTTCCTCATCATCATCATTATCATCTTCGTCGTCTATTGATATTGATACACCAGTTTCTACAAGTAAATTACATAGGAAAGTAAAATCGAAACAAAAAACATCACGACTTGGTCTTTATTCTGAGCTAAGCAAAGCCCGTTTGAGTGCTCTCGTAGTGGCTAGTACATCCGCGGGATTTATGATGGCTGGTCCACCATTTGATTGGATGACTATGATGGCAACATGTGTGGGTACAGGTTTCTGTGCAGCGTCGGCAAATACTTTCAATCAAGTGATCGAAAAGGATTATGATATTTTAATGAAACGTACGGAGCGTAGACCATTGCCATCTGGTCGCATTAAACCATTTGAAGCAAGTTTGTGGGGTCTAACAGCTGGTACATTAGGTACGGGATTGTTATTCACGACAGCAGGATTGCCAACGGCTGTACTCGGGGCGGGAAATATTGCATTGTATGCAGGTATGTGACGCAACACCATAATTTGATTATAATTATAGCTCTAACTCTAATGTATCTAAACTATATACATACTTATAAGGAGCTTACACTGCTTCGAAACGAATGGGTGAAGTCAATACGTGGATTGGATCCCTTGTCGGTGCAGTGCCACCCGTCATGGGTTACATGGCAGCAACGGGCAGTGATTGGTCAGGTATTATACATCCTGAAGCAATTGCTGTCTCTTCTCTTTTATTTCTTTGGCAATTTCCTCATTTTTTCTCACTTTCATATATGCATCGGGAGGACTATTCGAAGGGTATGTGATGTGGTGTTATGCAATGTGATGCTAAGGTGCAACCTTAACTCTATATCTTACCATGAAATCATTCTTTTTATCATCTATAGGCGGCTTTAAGATGGTTGCAGTTGCCGATCCTACTGGGATGCGAAGTGCAAATTTAGTTTGGGACTATTCACTCATGTTAAGTATGGTTCCAATAGCCGCTTGGGCAGGAGGCTTGACATCCAGTATGTTCGCAATCGAGGGTACAGCTGTCAACGCCTATCTACTTTACCTTGCTCATCAATTTCGTAAAGAGGGTGGTCAATCCAATGCAAATGCAAGACGCGTTTTCTTATGCAGTTTATGGTATCTACCTTTACTTATGACGGCCATGGTCTTTCATTGTAAAAATTGGAAAAAAGATGAAATCGACGATGAATTCATACAAAGAGAAGGGTTAGGTATAACATCGATAATTCAAGATTTAAAATCAAGCTTGAAAGAACTTTGCGTACATGAAGTCGCAGTTGAGAAAATGACACTTCATAATAAGCAGGATGGACGAACAAATATCAAGTGCATTGAAGAGTCCAAGGATGGTACAGGGCCATTGCCAACAGATAGCAACCCTACATTATGCCCAAAACCCTTAGTCAAAGTGCTTAGTACTAAGGCTCAGAAGGGATTAGATAGTGTTGTCATCAGTACAGATATGAAATGTGGCATAGAAAAGAATGAAAAGTAGTTTTTGTTTTTGTTTGACTGTTCATAGAAAATATCATAGTCATATCATCGATGGATGTGATGATGTTAGTTATACTAAGAGACTTCATCTTCAGACTAAATAGTGATATCAATGTCTAGTATATAGATGTGGTTATTAGGAATATTAGAGTTAGGGTTAGAGGGAGAAAGTGTTGGGGGAATACATATGTTTTTGGGGTCTTTAAAAATTAATCGTCTAGACCTTGCTTGCCATAAAGTCTAAAGAAAGTACATTATATGAGTATGCCAAACAAAGGAAAATCTCTCAAACCCTTTGTTTCTCTATAATGACGGATATTTGAATTACTTCCATGCTTTATATTTCTTCTTGTGGCTATATCCTATTTCACATTGACTGCAGCTACTTACCGGACATGCGGTACGTAATCATCGGTATGATCCTGTCATATGTAAATCGTGAATTAGACATGACTAGAAGATTTAGTGTAAACCAGATAGTAATGAGGAGTATAAAGTTCAAAAGAGTATGAAAGGTAGAGATCAATGTGTCCCTCTGGGTTATTGGCGTCATATGATGGAGGGACCATCGGTGCCGAATTAAGTGATCTTTCAAAGACAAGTATTCACTTATAGTAGACCAAATCTCCATCGGAAGGGCTATTCTCATGAAAAACTTGTGTCAACTTCATCGTTTACATTGTTCCATCTTCCGAGCATCAACTTATGAGATATACAAAGTATAGAGATGTTTTCAACATTCTAAATGTTGCAATTAGTACACTTTAGAGGTTGTGCATAGATTTTGTGGTCTAATTTTCGTAAGGGGATCCGTAAAGCGTGAACCCTCTCTTTTTTATGAATGATGGCTGTTTTTTCTACCAATCAAAGGTTTTCTGATTTTCCGACGCGCAACTTAGCTTTTAGTTGTACGGCTTGGTACAGTGAAGATGTTTGCCAATCGTGTTGTCAGAGGCACGCGCCCAGCTGTCAGGAAGATGTCAGGCATAAAGGATATCTTCGAATCCAAGAACAAAGTCAAGGACATCCGCGGAAAATGGTTTTCCAAGCATACCCAAGGTAAGCCTTAATCAATCTAATCTGCCAGAGATTTGCACTATATTACATGTTCTAATCAATCAAATATCTTCTTATTCATAACAGGTGCTGAAGATCCTACCTATTTAAAGAAAGGCACAGTTGATAACATTGTCGTTGGTGTTGCCACTGCTGGACTCTTTTTTGGTGGTGCAAACATTCTCCGTGGCTTATATAACATGTCATACGGTATCAATAAACTATAGTTTGTTTTAGTCTAGTTTTAATGACATTAAGAGATTTATTCTCATTCAATAAAGTAACAATAATGACTTTTTGTATCTCCTCCCGTCTTTTCCATGTCACATTATTTCAGTACTCCCTTAATTGTGACTTATAAATAAGATTATGTATCACCAACCTTCATTTCTAAACTACGCACTACATTCGTGTCATTGTATCAAATTTAAGTACTAAACACGATGGAGCAAACCTGTGATGTCTGTCGTGTTTGCCATGCCATGGTCCCGGTCATTCACATGCATAGTTGACAGTATTATTTGTGTGTGCTTGTGTGTTATGGAATGCGTTTTGTTTTGTATGGAAACATTAAATCGTAATTTTAAAACGCTTTTGTCTTTTTATTATACTTTTTGCTGTTAACTCTTTATTTTAATTAATTTTTGTACTAAAAAACTCCTAGGAATTGTCGTTCTACTACTTTTACTACAACTTTTTATAATACTTACGTTGTATATTTTGTTTTCATCTTTTATTCTTCGTACGACAATCAATGCCATAGCGAATTATGTAGTTTTTATTGCTCTCTTTACCACAGCTCACTAAAACCAATCTCTCTTATACTAAACAATATTGCATAGATTTTACAGTCCTGTACTACCTGGCTTGCCAATGGCATACACTTCAAATCCGATTTTTCGTAAATCATCATGAGGGAGAATATTACGTCCATCAAAAATAAATGCAGGCTTCGACATCTTTGAGAAGTATTAGTAATTATAGTTAGAAATCAACGATACAACAACAATACAACACACAACACTTTGGTTTGTATCGAATCAAATAAAATACAAAGACATACCTGATCGTACACTTTTTGGTAATCGTAAGTTTTGAACTCGTCCCATTCTGTCATGAGAGCGATCGCGTGAGCTCCCTTACAAGCTTCATACGGATCTGATTCAGTTTTGATCATGGAGTCCAAACCAGGGACAGTAGTTTCGCTTACGTTACAAGTATATTTGAATTCCTCAAACATTTGCTCACGAGTCACCTAGGGTTGGGGTTAGGGTTAGAGTTTAAGACATATCCCTTGTCGAATTACACATGACATTACGTACCTTTGGATCGTATACACTCAAGAGCGCCCTCTCTTCTAGCAAATCACGCATCACGAAAGCAGCAGCGGTTTCACGTGTGTCACCTATTTGTATAGTGAGAAAAAAAGGTTAGGATTTGTGTTTGTGTTAAAATATAGCATATCTTATTCTACACAGTATTATTACCTGTGTCTTTTTTGAATGCGAAACCAAAAACAGCAATTTTCTTGCTTGTAACTGTGTTGAACATGGTCTCGACCATACGCTTAGCAAACCGCTTCTTTTGATAATCATTCATAGCCACTACCTGATACCAATATTCAGCAACTTCCTTCAAACCAAATGTTTCACAAATGTACACCAAGTTAAGAATATCTAATGAAAAAAGAACAGTTAAAATTAGAGTTAGATTCAGTATATGATTCATTACACAAATACAAACAACTTTCATCCTATTTCATCACATCATCATCATCACTTACCTTTCTGAAAACATGATCCGCCATAACCAACACTGGCTTTCAAGAACTTAGGGCCAATACGCACATCAGAACCAATAGCACGAGCTATTTCGTCAATATCTGCATCAGTTTGCTCACACAATGCAGTAATAGAATTGATGCTGCTGACACGCTGTGCTAAGAAGGCATTCGCGACAAGTTTCGAAAGTTCTGATGACCACAAGTTCGTAGTTATAATCTTATCTCGAGGCACCCAGTTGGCATATACATCTACAAGTTTAGCAATAGCAGTTAGCCCAGCAGGTGTTTGTTCTCCTCCTATTAGGACACGAGAGGGATCCAAAAGGTCTTGAACAGCAGTCCCTTCCGCAAGAAATTCCGGATTGGATAACACTTGGAATGAATATTTGGAGGCTGATTTCAAAACACGTTTGATAGATTCAGCAGTACGAACGGGTACTGTAGATTTCTCCACAACTATAATAAATATCGCAGTAATAAGAGAATTAGATTTAGAATTAGGGTTTGAAATACATCATCTCACACTCAACATTTCACACAGATATGACATGTCATTATACCACATACCTATTTTGTCAGATGTAGATACTTTAGCAATAGTTCTAGCACACAATTCACAATTCTTAATATTAGCTGCGCGTCCCGCACCAATACCAGTCAATTTTGTAGGTGTATTTACACTCACAAATATAATGTCGCTGGCAATAATAGTACCTTCCACGTCTGTGGAAAAAAACAAATTTTTACCTAATATATGATGACAAAATAATGAAGATGGGGATTAGAATATATCGCATAAAATTAAATAATAATGAAATCACAATATCACATCGCATGACAAAACGATATTTATTTTACCTCGAACACTCTTGACAAGCTCATCAAGACCTGGCTCGTATATAGGGAGTTCTAGTATGAACAGATAAGTAAAGAAAAGGGAACAATGAAAAAAGAAAAGAAGTGTTAGATATGGTGGTCTTATAACGTAATTATGAAATCACATGCTATATTTCACGCTACATCGCATACCGTCACTATTCCATGCATCAATCTGTTTCTGTGAAATATCCACCACAGTAACAAGAACATCAGGTGCTCGTGCTGCTATGACAGCCATAGTGGGACCACCAACATAACCTGCACCCATACAACATATCTTTGTCTTGAATTGACTCTTCACATCACAACGCCGCGGTGAGTCGATGAATAAATGATAAAAAATAAAAATAATGACGTTAGATAACAAAACTAAAAATACATATTATGCATTTAAGAATACTATTGTTACATATAAAACATTTTAATTACCATTGTGTCACAGAAATATTACGAATAACGCATAAATACTCGATGTAGTAATAATTTTTTGGAGAATTATTAAATACCGATATTAAAAAAGCAGTTATATATCGGTCGTCGTATAAGACGTGTAATTCACTGTGGAGATAATATGGTATAATGCGTATGTTTCAATAAATAATTTGAATATAATGAAATGAAATTTTTTTTTATAAAATCAGTAACAACGACGCTATCGTTATATACATTTATATTTCATTTGTGTAGTTTGCTAGAAGTTACTTTGAGTATTTCGCATCACCTTGATGGCAATCACATGTCATCTAATTATGCCGATTTAGCGATTCCTAAAGAAACTTATGATTTTTTCAAGAATGGTAGACTCCGATCATATATTTCTCTACCCTTTTCATCTTCTTCGAATCATTTGAAGGTATAGTGTGTTGGCATATAATATTATGGTATGGGGTATTTACTCACTCACTCACTCAATTCTATTTGTATAGATGAAACTTCCAGTAGACATGGCGTCATCTGATCTCCAGTTACATGGTACGACAACGCTGGCAATCAGGTAAGATGTCACATTACTTGAATTGTAATGACCTCTATTCATAATCAACACTCATCACTCGTCAAAATGTCATCTCACAAAATATGCAGATATAAAGATAGCATTGTTGTTGCTGTCGATTCTAGAGCCAGTGTAGGATCGTATGTAGGGTCAAGAACGGTGAAAAAAGTTTTTCCGATAGGTAGTCATGTAGTGGCTACTATGGCTGGTGGTGCAGCTGACTGTGCTCATTGGATTCGTCGCATAGCATGTCGCATCCGTATCATTCAAGAGGACTTTGGAAAGGTATAATATAATATAATTTAATGTGATGTGTGATTGGTTGGTTGGCTAATCCTAACTGTAACTGTAACTGAACTAGGTTTTGCCTGTAAGCAGCATAGCACGAATGTTCTCTTCGTCACTACGAGAATACAAGGGGTCAGATTTATCTATAGGTACTATGATTGCAGGTTATGACGTGGCAGGAACGGGTACGAGTGATTTATGATGTTATGTGAAATGATGCGATGTGGTGTGGTACTAACTTTAACTCTAACTTTAATCCTCACGCAGATGGTGGTCCTTGTCTATATTACATAGATAATGATGCAAACTGTATAAATGGCGAATATTTTTGTGTGGGATCAGGTTCAAGTCTAGCTTATGCAGTATTAGATTCTTCATTGAATCATAAATCGAATCATGACAACAATAACCATATTGATAGTTCTGAGGATAGTAATTGTATGTATTCTTCAAGTCTCGAAAGTGTTATTCATGTTGCAATACGCGCAATACGTCAAGCAACTCATCGAGATGCTTATTCAGGGGGGTATATAAATGTATTGATCATCAATAGCACAGGTATTCATCATATTGAAAGGATCGATTCCAGGCAGGTCAAACTGCCTCCATACTGAGTAGTAAAGTAATTAAAACATTAAATAATTATACACCGTAGTAAAATACATTGTAAAATTCCTGTTGAGTTATAAATGCAAAATAATATTGGAATAAATATTGGATCTGCATTATCGCATATCACAGAATGCAATGAAATAGAACAAAACCCAAAAAAAAGAAAGAAGATAACAAGGTTAGTATCGAACTGCATATTTATCATTACACAGATCATCCTTGACACATTACAAAGTATAGTCGTCAGTAAATTTGGATTATAAAATTTGTTATTTCATTATACATATTCATATGACGCGCATGAAACACGGCTTTCATCATTCGACTAATTCTCATACAACAGAACACAACACAACACAACACAACACAACAGAACAGAACACATACCTAGCTACTACTAACACCACCAGTAGTACTAGTATTCGTATTAGTATTAGCAACAGTTGGATTTAAATCCTCATGTTTCACTATCTCTGCATTTCTGTTTTCTCTTGCTTTCCGAATCACCTCAGACGCCTCCATCAGCTTATTAATTCGTTGAAATTTTCTCTCATCGGTTCTAACAAGATATATATAGCATTCTTTGTCTAAATCACCTTTCTCGTCTGCTATTTTCTCAGCCCTTCTCGCTAAATCAGATATATAACCATTCACACATCGGTCAACCATGGCCAAGGCTGCCTGATCAGGAGGCCATTGATCGCCAAAACCGAACATCATTTCTTCTAGACTAAAGTTTAATTTGGTTAAAAGGAAGTAAGTGTATAATATTATTATGTTGCATCATATCGCGTCATATTAAATACCTTGATTTAAAACGTTTACTTTGATTGGCCGAGAGCCCCCCACTCAGGCCACTTGAATAGCCATATCTAGTGCTACTTACGTTCATTAGATTTAATTCTTATGGATGTTTGTAAAATTAATCCACCAAACGCAATTTATTAATCTGATTTTATCTGTCAATCCGTAAAAAGCTATGAAATACTCTCGTCATAGTCCACCCAAACTACGCTTTATTAGTCACGTTTAAAAAAATTAGCTGATAGCAGAAAACTTAATTATTATGATATACATGATATAAAAATAGCTATCATATCTTTCAAATTTATAGTACGAATGCTTAATCGTCGTGAATCTCATTATATATAAATAAAAATCATGTTTCGTTCTGTTCTAGTAAAGTCTGTATGCAGGACACGATTCCCCTTGTATAAGAAACCCTGTTCTATCAATGCAGCCAGATGGTCTCGAGCTCTGAGTAAGCTTGAAAATGGAACTGATTTTTCTTTAATGGAAGCAGAAAAAGAATTATTTGCTATGCGACGACGGATTGGTGTATTCTATTCGAAAGGACACTACAATGATGCGAAGATGGAGTCTGAGGCATTGATAGAGAAAATTAAAGACATAATGGGCACATCAAACAGTATTTATGCATCCGGTATGTGGAGTGACATTGTATCTTGTTTGTCGTTATTAACTCTTGTCTCTTTCTTAACCTAGCCCTTAATAACATTGCACTTATGAATAATATGCTGGGATCATATGAGGAGAGTATGACGCAATATACTGAAGCATTGCATGGTACGTTATCTGATGTTATATACACTAAATGGTTTACCTGACAACCATACAAAATTTTCTTTTACAATGAAGTATACGCCGAATCAGTCGGAACTAATCACAAAAGTTATGCCAGCACATTGATGAATTTGGGTGCCTTATATAAAACCTACGGCGGAAAGGAAAAAGGTATATCATGTAAATATCTTGTATTAATTCTTTGATTGGGTTTTGCCGTCTTGCTGTGTTGAAGCTAACACTGTACTTGTGATTTGAACATTGGCTGAACATTAGGTATGCAAAGGGAACAACTTCTTCAACGCGCGGATGAAGCGCTTAGAGATGCCAGAGTTATTCATAGCAAGATAAATGGTAAGATATACTATGGTGCGATGTGGATGCTAACCCTAACCCTAATCCTAACCCTAACCCTTACGTTAAATTTATAATTTAGATCTTGGCGAAGGAAGTCTTGAAGCGCTCACCGCAGCAAATCATCTGGTTATAGGTAAGGTAATCTGATTCACTTCATCTGATAATGCATATTGTTTGAAAGTCTAATCCAATTTTACTGTCAATCTAACTGTAACCCTCACTTCAATTCTCAGTTCACTTTCATCGCGGTGATATCAATCAAGCATTACAGCTTGGTCGAGAGTTGGTAGAGTTGGCTAGGACACATCATGGAACAGATGCCGTAGTTACGGCTAATATTCTCAACAATTTGGCGTTAGTATTGAAACAGAGTACTTATAATAAAGATACTACGGATAACTTAGACACGAATAATGATGATGTTATTCTTCAAGAAGCCGAGGAATGCTATAGACATGCTTTGGAAATCAAAAAAACAAGGCTAGGTCGGTGATGGATATAATGTGATGGATACCAACCCTAACCTTAACCCTAACCCTAAGCCCAACTCTAATCCTAACTCTTACTTTAGGTGAGGACCATCCAGACACAATTACAAGTATGCACAATTTGGCTGAAATTTTGATTGCAAGAGGCTGTGAAAGTGAAGGTATGTTCAGAGGCTAATTGTTCGGTTAACTTAAAAGTACTAAATATCTTAAATATCCTATTCTAAGCACTAAAAATACAAGAGAACGTTTTGGAAATATTATCAACTAAGAAATAAATACACACAATGATGTAGTACGGATTAAATTTTTCAATATTTTTACTATTACCATTTTTTTATTAAAAATTCATTTCACCACAGCTTTCTATGAGTGATCATCCCATTCTCGTTCGCCTGCATATTCGTGCATCGGCATCCCATGAATTTTCCTGTTATATATTCTAAACTTGCACTGGTTGTTTTGATATTATGCTCTTCGTAATGTTGTGTTGGTCACACTACATAAAATAATGAAAACTATCATAATTTTAACTTACTACGCATTATGTGTGACGACAACAGCAACACAAAAAAAGCGTGTGTACATTAAAAAAACATTTTTTGCTACCTTTTGTGTGTATAGCATCTTTTGTGTTTAATGAATCATCAAATTTAGTAAAATTAAATAATATAATTGTCTAACAGAGCTATGCTTGACAGTAATCAATATGATAACCTGATTCCTTCTGAAACTGGTAGTAAGTCAAAGTCCAATTTCTTGGAAAAGAAACCAAGCTTATCCAAACGCTTATGTGGTGAATTTATAGGTACGGCTTTGCTTTTATCATTTGGAGTCGGATGTAATATGACAAATTTCTATTTTTATCAGGGCTTGCCAGGAGAAGATTGTGGTTATGAGTTTGGTATCGCTTTGGGTACAATTGTCGTTCTATTTGGAAACCTTTCAGGTGCTCATTTTAATCCCGTCATATCGCTATGCTTTGCCATATTCAGACCTGAAGAGTTTGCATATAACGATGTTCTACCATACACTCTAGCTCAGTTCTTCGGTGCATTCGTCGGTTGTGGTCTCAATATGATGTTCTATTCTGGTATGTAACGTTTGATATGATATAATGTTTGATGTAATGTAATGTAATGTGATGTGATATGATGATGTAATGTGGTAGCATTAACTCTACTATATAATTTAGGTGTTATAAATCACTACGAAGATTCTCGTTCAATTGATCATAGCGGAGATAGTGGTGAACAATCTATTGGACCATTTGCATTATATTGGGCGGATAGAATGACTACTGGACAAGCTTTTGCTTCTGAAATGTATGGGACATTTCTATTGGCTTTGGCTGTGTTTCTTCTTACGTCATCCAAATTCAAGAAAACCCTAAGTTCAAATTACTACTTTCCAGTCTCAATTGGACTAATTTTGACACTAATTATAAACGTAATAGGGAGTACAACAGGTATATTGTTGAGTGCAATACGATGTGCAGTGATACTGACTAATCTGAACTTCTTTCTTCTCGTCTTTCTTCTCGTCATCATCATTGTGCTACTACTACTACTACTACTACTACTCCAGGTTGTGGTATCAATCCTGCTCGTGATCTTGGACCAAGATTTGTGGCTTTACTTTCAGGGTGGAAAGCTGTAAAGTGCTTCAAAGGTTAGTAATATGTGATGATATGATGTGATGTGATAGTATACACATCAACCCTAACGCCATCTATTGTTGTTCTTACTACAGGTGCTTGGGTGTATACAGCAGGACCTCTAGTCGGAGCCCCTATTGGCGCATGGGTGGGTGATAGATTGCTTCCACTTCTATATGAAGAATAGAGTTGTTTTAGAATATTATTATTATTACGGAATTTGCAGTGTTTAATATAATTTAATTCATTTTTCAAATTATTGTTTTTTAAGTATTACACAATGCATCTTAGTATACAATATATATGATACAGCTTAATGAATTAAGAACACATATGAATACATTAGAAGACGAAGTATACTGATCACGTATGTATGTTACAAAAATCATCACCATTTACTTTAGAGACTCTTGTTGTAGATACTTTTGCTCGCATGCCATCAGCTTGGTAAAACCATCCATAAAAACAAAATATAATTTTTTACTTATGATACCCTATAGCTTCATATCTTGCATGACAAAATCTCTCTAATTCTTCTGTCCAGTAAGCGGTATGACTTGCAGGGAAACCCAGCACTACAGCTTCCTGTCTGCTACTAATTAGCTTCTCAATAGTTTGATTCAATGTGTACATATGTCTGGCTGCTCCAGCATTCCATGAATTTATCCAATCACATCCAGCGCGCCTATAGACAAGATTATGAACTCTTCTATGTTGTCCTGGTATGACGGGTGTACCACGGTGCCAAGTATCTAATCGATAAAATAAGATGCTGCCACGCTTGAAAGGTATCTTGATTTCACGTCCATATAAATGTTTAGCACGAAATTCAGCAATATCGGGATGTGTTTGTTCCAATCTAGCCTCTGCTTTTTTTTTTGCATTGGTCCATATCAAGTCACTCCGACCACCAGGTGTGAGGAGAAAAGGATGACATCCAAGGCTATGTTCAGATGGATGGTAAGCTGGATCGTTTGGACCCTGTCGAGGTACTACGGCGGTCATTCCATTACAAATATCACTATCATTATAATAAATAATCATAGAGACTGCTTCTGGTTTATCCCAAGGTGATGGAAAAGTCAGATAGTGATTGAAAGCATCTATATGAATACGCTGATCGCTGTTGGGACTCCTATCATAAATTGCATCTTTACTACTATTATCATCATCCAAATCTGTTTGTTGAGATCCATATTTTCCCCATAATTCACATTGTGACAATCTGACATCATGCATATCACATCCCAATAATTGAGATACTGCGGTACATATTTTTGGATGAAGGGGTATTTCATTCAAAATCTGGTTTTCAGGTTGAAGAGAAGGAAAAATAACATCACTTACTGTAGCACCAAAGTCAGCATGGTGAGTTTTTGAATCACCATATACTTCATTTGCACATAAATTAATTTGATCGAGTAAAGACTCCTCGAGTAAACCATCTACCATAACACTTCCTTCATTTTTCCATTTCGCTACTTGATCTGCGCTCAAGGCCATTATATCGTATTTTATTCTATAATTTGAATACACCACTTCACTAACGGGAATTAAATATATAATGTGATATTAATATTATTCTGTTTAACACTTTAATATGGTTCTAGGCATTCAAAATCTTACATATATTTTGGAGCAAAAAGCAAATTTTAGTTGATCATTTGTACGGTGACTACCGATTTCTACGTAGTTTTGGAAAGCGTTTTTATTATTGTTGGAGGAATTGTGCTCTTCACAGTGCTTTATTTGTATAAAACTTCAATTTAGAATTGAAACCTAAAGTAAGTGTGAACTAGGAACACTTAATTGCTTGATTAGTATAATAACGACTTTGTAAGCGCCTTGTAAACAAATTTATCCGCAATGCCAGAACCAACTAGCATTGTTACAATATGTGGTTCGAGTACGGATGGTAAACGATCTCAAGTTAAAGGACTACTAGGATTACGTGTTCATGCCGTAGGAGGTGGTTCTAAGGCATTGTTGGCTTTGGGGGATGAGGGATGTTACGATGTGTTCACCACAAGTCAGGTATGAATTGTGATGTGACTTACTATGACGACACAAATTCAAATTATCTAATTATATTCTTTTTATCTATTTACTGTTATCTCTGCTTTTATTGAATAGATCTCATCACAACATTTTAGTTCTGTTGACGCTGGAACCGACCATATTGTTGGTGTAAGTGCCACTGATGGTGTTCTTTATTCTTGGGGTAAAGGTGATTATGGCGAATTGGGAGCTGGCGGTATGAAAAGTGCATCACAAAATCCGAAATTAGTTCGAACATCACAAGGTCCCATCGTTAATTTTTCATGTGGATATAATCACACGGCAGCAGTGGACACCCGAGGAAATATGATATGCTGGGGACAAAATTTTGAACGTCAGTTAGGTTTATACAATAAAACGAGTACAGCTCTAGACGGGCCTCGTAAAGCGTTCTGCAAAAACACAATGGTAGAGGAAATGTTAATGGCGCCACGTTTGATACCATTTGCCACGGATGTTCCTATTTACAAAGTAAGTTGTGGTGACAGATACACTATAGTATTAACAAAAAAAGGTGACATGTTTTCATGGGGCGCTGGAGAATGTGGTCAGCTTGGTACTGGTCGCGTTACACAAAGAGAAACACCGCTTCAAATCACCGTGGATAGTGAACAGGTGATGCTAGCAACACAACAGATCTCTAGTGCTACTTCTAGTGCTGATATCAGTGGTGGTCCAGAAACAACTAATTCGAAGAATAATAAAAAGACTACGGATAAAAAAGTAAATTCTCGAATTATATGGAAAAATGTTGCTTGTGGAAGTGGTCATGTCATTGCCATAACTTCTACGCAACAGCTGTATGCTTGGGGTTTCAATAAACGCGGTCAACTCGGTCTTGGTGATACCGATACGCGCTTTGCCCCAACTTTGATAAGTCAATTTTATATTCCTGAAAATGGAAAAAATAATGAAATTTTAGAGAGTAGTAGTGTTGATGAATCTAACATTGCTGCTGCCGGTAGTGGTGGTGTAGAGAATCGTGAAAGTTCAACTTCACTGGAGAAAAATGCCTCCCAAGCATCTTTACAATCATTTTCATTAGAATCTGCATCAGATACCGTAGTACCACCACCTCCACAACCTATTATGTGCAATGGACTGTACGCTTCCGAAAATAGTTCGGCAATGGTGTTGAGTAATGGTAATTTATATACATGGGGCTCTGGGTCTGATTATCGTCTCCAACACTTAGCGAGTGATGACACGTCCGGTACTGAGCATACTATGACTATCACGAAAGTGGCTTTACATCCCTCGGAAAGAGTAACATCATTTGCTTTTTCTAAATTTGCATCAGCATATGTGGTCCCTACGCGCTTAGATCGTATCACACCAGAGGTGGGCCCACAGAAAAGTATGAAGCGTTTGGAATTACACGGGACGGGCTATTGGGACAGTGAAGATATTGTTGTCAAGTTTACATCTGTAGGAAATCCATTCATTCCTCCTCGATCTTGCATGGGAACATTCCAAGAAGATGGCATCATTGTGTGTAAACCGCCTCGTCTGGCTGAGGCAGGTGAATACTCAGTATCATTGTCGCTTAATGGGCTTGATTTTTGTCCAGAAACAAAGATTATCAGCATGTATCCCGACCCTACAATCAATCAAGTGAAACCGAAACTTGTAGATATCAGATCATTGGTAGATATGCCGAAAGGAGCACCAAAGAATGCAAAGAGAAAAGGGTTAGAAATAGTTATATCCGGTACCAATTTTGAACCTTTGAACGCCGATGAGAAACCAGATTTGATTGTAAGATTCAACAATACAACAGATGATGAAAAGAGATATGTTGAAGCACCAGGCAAATTAATTGATTTACCCAAAGAAATCAAAAAGTCAGCAAGTGTTGACAATGATCTGGGGGAAGAATCGGGTGTTGATTCGGAAATATCTCGCCCTAAAAATATTGAAAGGACCATAAAATGCGTAGTTTTGAAACAAGATTTAATGGACACAGGTCGTTTACTTGTTATGACTACTCAAGTCAGTTTAAACGGTGGCACAGACTACAGTGTAGATTCTGATGACACCCTGATACTTCATTCGTTTGAATTACAGTCAGGTACGTAGTATTGCTCTCCCTATATAAAAGTATTTATCCCTGTTTTGCAGACTCACTCCACATTTTTATTTATTATTATAACTTTTATAAATAGCACAACCAAATTGCATGCCACAACATGTCAGCCATAAAGTACGACTATCGGGTGTATCATTTCTGCCAACGTCGCTGGTCGATTATGAATGTGTATTGTCGCTTGGTATTGCCCCTGATGTCAATAAAAAGGACAAAAAAGATTCTAAAAATAAGAAATATACATTACCTACTGGTTTAATTGACGTAGTTGTACCTTTAGAATATATAAATGCATCAGAAATTGCAATTGAAGTGCCATCTGTAGAAGGATTCTTACAAGCATTTGCTGAGAGAGAGGGTTACGTAGTGGTGACACCAAAACCGAGTGTTGTGGTGGATGCGGTGAATGATGAGGATGCTGAAGATGAAGAAGCCAACGAGGAGGATGAAGGCAATGAGGAGGATGAAGGCAATGGTGAGAATGAACAAGAAGACGAGCTAGCAGAGCCCTCCATTGAAGAGTCACCTGAGATAACAGAATTAAGGGAGAAACTAACTGCACCTCTCCTCGTAGTTAATATCGGTTTTCGATTTTCTGCAAATAGTACTGTTACACCTCTTGATGCTGTGGGTATGAATTGTCTATCGTTTCCTGTGTATGATCGATCGTCATCAACCACTGATACGGTGAAATTGTATAGTAATAGCAAAGAAGGTACTTATAGTAATACCGCGTTTATATGTGTAGTATACGAAATAAATCTAACTCTAACTCTCACACTTCATTAATTTTGTACTAAAATAATAATTAGGTGATACAACAATAACTTTTCATAATGATGGTTTGTCATTCTTACCGGGTGGAAATGACGAAGTTTCTATTTATATATCATCACCGCAAGCACCTCATTTGAATAGTGTAGTAGTAGGGAAACTATTACCCAAAGAAGGGAAGAAAGTCAGCGGTTACTTTATTGAGGCACCGTGTCCTGATATTGCAAGTTTGAAAGAACTCGCTCAAATACTGCCACCAAAGCCAATTGTTGAGAGTATTGTGATTGAAAATGATAATGGTGCAATAAATGGTAGTGAGAATGAAAACGAAGACGATGAAGCTAAACGGGAATCCGAAGCCGAAGCCGAAACCGAAGCCGAAGCCGAACCCGATATGGAGCCAGATGGCGGAGAAGGCGAAGGAGCCATTGAAGAGGAAGTGGAGGCGAAGCCTATAGTATTAAGGGAACTATATATGGGTGTAATGTTGGATGCTACTACACCTCCGTCCGTAGAAGATTGTGTGAAAATCACATTATATAATGACCCGACAATTTTGACCGATGATGGTCTTATTTTGACACCCAAAGGTAAGAAGAAGAATATAAAACCGCCTCAAACCTAATCCTAACCCAACAAACGCCACGGCTACGAGCCATGACATGAGTATGCATGTAAATATAGGATATATTTCTAACTGTTTTTTGTTTTTGATACTGGTTACTTACTACAATAGGTGGAGCAGTACCTGATACTGAACAAATTATTGAATGTACTGGACTTGTTCATAGTGAAATTTGTAAAGTAAGATTGAGAGATACTACTGGAGAGAGCGTAGAAGTGGATGGTGTCATAAATATAGCAGATGAGGAAGGAGATGACATTGCTCAAGACATGTCGATCACTATAAACATTCCCAGCACTATCAATGACTTAAAAGGTGACTACGATGTCGCTGATGATGCAGATGAAAATGAAGAGCCACAACCAGTTCTTGAACATAGATTTTATGTAGACATCAGTTTGGATGGTGTTCACTATACTACTTCAGAAACCGCGATTCTCAATATATGTAATAATGTATAATTCATTATAAACTTGAGAAGAAAATAATAAGAGAAAGAGAAAGAGGAAGAGGAAGAGAGGAAGAGTCAAAAATCGTTTACATTTACATATAATTTAAGAATTTATATACACTGTAGTATAAGTATCAAATATTTCAATTTATTACCACTGCTTTGATATATATATATATATATATATTCATGTTGTTGCGCGATTCAGACTGTTTCCCCAATGAATGTAATCCTTCATTGATGTCGTGTCCTGTTTATGAGACAGCTCCATTCCAGACCTAGGCGTTGCTCCCTATTGAAGGCACAAGGGGTGTATCCATTGCAAGCCCAAACCATAGTGGAGAAGGATTGTGGGACATCAGCTGAAAGGGGTGTCCCAAGAAGATGCGTACATTATGCACGCGTTGGATGGCTAACATCATTGGTAATTATATCAATAATGAGTCATGAAGCGTTTCTTTGTCAGACAGCGTACCGCTTGCAAAGCCCACTATAGCATCTCACCATTATCGTCCCATGCAAATATAAAGTAGACAGCTGAGTCAAAGGTAAATACAGGGGTTGGAGTAATCAAATTTCTCGTACAATATACTTTTCCTTAGAGCCGCTAGTTGCGCCACCCCACCAGCTTTCTATGAGTGTTTCTTTGGATTCTGCTTTTCCCAAAAGTCGTATTGATTGTTTTATGGCACATGTTCAGCAAAATTTTGTTCTGTCCATCTGTTTTATATTTATCGTCTTGTAGGCATGGGATGTAATCGGCGAGGTTTCTTTTAAAATTGTTTAACAAAACCCCTTAATGCTGAAGTATGAATATATATATAACAGGACTAATATTTTGTATTAGTGACTTTTTTTATCATTTATTCATTTTTATACATAACCTTTTTAACACTTGCTACGGTGACTAAAAATGGCGCATAATATGCGTTTTTTTGTAAGTTTACTGCTGATGTTTATAACAGCAATAGAATCCCATAACCCGCATCATCTTCATGACACATCGAGACATTTGAATGATATACTTCATGATATGAAACAATTATATGGTATGTTTCAAGTTTCATCGAGTAAAACGTCGTATAATCATGAAATATCTCGTCATCATCAATACTTTCAGGGGTATAGAGTACAAGGCGGTGATGTAGTTCTAACATTGGGTGATATGGGTCGTGTTCAACATATACGTGGGTCACCTATGTTATTATCTACTTTGAAAGATATGAAAAAAGAAAAAAATATGGAAGGAAATAAAAAACAACAACCCGAAGAGATACCTGAAGAAGCTTTGACTAGAAATAGTATAATTAAACTTAGTGATATCAAACAAAAGTTGGAAATACAGTGTGATATAATGTATAAAAATCACGATAGATATTATAATCCGAATAATTTTATAGTCTCTAATTCAAATAGTATTAATATCTTGAAGCATGATGTTGAGTGGATACATCATGGCTCCGTAGAAAAAAAACAATATATATCACTTGCTTATATTGTACGAGCTAGCTGTATGAGTGCGAGTAATACTGTGATTTTTGATGCTACTGTTGATGCTATGACTGGCTATGTGTTTTCAATGAATTCTCTGAGTGAAGGTTTGGACTCTGGTCATGTCAGTAGTAGTAGTAGTAGTAGTAGTAGTAGCAGTAGTCGTAATGTGAAAGAAAGTAAGACGAGCAAACAAATGGTATCTTCTCATCATCTGCGTTCATCAAAAAAACTATCGTCCACATCTGGACATTCTGTTGCTTCTTCTGTTGCTGCTTTTATATCATCGAGAAAACTTCAAGCCGACCCATCCCTGATAAAATTATCGATTTATGATTGTCAGAATGAACCAAATTGTCCTTCACCAATATTAGGTAATGTTTGTACGGCATATGATGTAGTTTTCTCAATATTATATATACAACAAATATACAAATAAATGAATTCTAATATTTTTTTGATATTATTCATTGTTACTACCCTCTATAATTATAAAATTAGTTTATGATAGTCAATCAAGTAGCTCATCATTGAATTCATATAATAATAATATTGATATCGAGCACATTGCCGTAGTTTCTACACAAGTGAAAAACCTTATGTCTTGTCTCAGTGATAGTGAATGGCATTCGTGGAAAGCGAGTAGTAGTAGTAGTAGTGATAGTTGGATTGTGTACATAGGTATGTGTCTTGTTGTAACTACGACGTATGGTGTGATATGGCGTTATCTTTATAACTCACTCTTCTTTTACTTTCAATTTCACTTTAGGGTTTGGTGATAACAATGCCTTTTATTCCAATAATGCTATTTATTTTGCATCTGGTTTGATAACAGGTAATTATAGTATTACTACTGTAAAATGTGTATTATGATGGAATAACATTTGAACTTACCCTATTATTTACCCTATTTTTTCATATTACGTCTTATAAATAAAAATATATATATAATAGATGACATTATTGCACATGAATGGCTTCATGGATATACGAGCTATACTACTGACTATATATACGCATATCAGCCGGGTGCACTAAATGAAGCAATATCGGACATATTTGGTGAAGGTGAGCGAACTACGAGATGTTACGTTGTATGTTATAATAAGCATTCAATCATGCCTTATTGCTGATATATGTCTATTGCCTATTTACTAACCTTAATAATTGTATCCCTAATTATAACTACTACGATCAATAATACAGCCATAGATATTTTGAATGAAGAATTTGAACAAGAAGCAAATATGGTAAACCGTGACAATAGCAGTAGTAGTGAATGTACTTCCACCTATTATAATGCTCATGGTAGTCAGGTAACTACTGTATATGATGTAGTTTTGATATAAGAGAGACTAATATCTTCCATTTGATTATATTAATCATAATACGCACAGGGAAGTAATAGCAGTCGTAAGTGGATCATCGGTGAAGATGCTAATTTGGGCTCTCTGCAAGGTGTAAGAGATATGTATCAGCCACATTGCTATGGCGATCCTTCAAGCACACTGAGTTCAAAATACTTGTGTGTCTCTGGTATGTTAATGTTTGACCATGTGCCTTGTGAAGACAAGACCTCCACCTCTATTGTATTGCATATTGTATTGTTATCATAATTCTAACGTTTTACTCACACACACACTCTCATGATAGATGCCGAGGCATCGATTGTTCATAGAAATGTTGACTATGGCGGCGTCCATTATAATTCGGGTGTCTTGAATAGACTATTTGCTGTGTTAGTCGATGGTGGGTATATCTCACTCAATAGCACCAGAAGTATGACTGTTGCAGGATTGGGCATTGAAAAGAGTCTGGGACTTATTTACGATACGTACAGACTTGGACTCGGTATGTTCAGTCTATGTGACTTTATATCTTTTTCTCTCTCACTCTCTCTCTCTCACACACACACACTCTCTCTATTATACTTACAATAATACTAACTGTATTCCACAGGAAACGATCAGTTTCAAGATTTTGCTATAGATCTCAAAAGCGTATGTAGACAAAAATTAAGTGCTAGGTACGTTACTACGGTTTTAACTGTACCGATTTATAATGTTTACTAACACAACTACTTCTATCAATGTAACTACGGTTTATAACTACTTATAAATGACACAGTGGTGATGCTAAAAAGTATTTTATTCCAAATATTGAGACTGGAGCAAGTGTTCGAGGCGATGTAGTCACGTCCAGTGATTGCGATACGCTTGACTTGATTGTTGAAGCAAGTGGTATGTCACATAACTACTGTGATATGTGTATTTTTGTACATCTTACATTTTTTCTACTACTTTTATAAAGGTATGCTTATATCTCAAAATGATTATTGTAGTTTTACAAATATAAATAATGGTATCGGTAATGATTCATCCATTCTCTGTGACCTGGCGACGTATGATGAATGGGATCGCATTGCCTTATCTCCAACTTTTTACGCTGGTAAGTTGTTATTATTATTATTATTTATAAGTAGTAGTAGTAGTAGTAGTAGTATTAGTAGTAGTAGTAGTATTACTCATCCTAACCTATTATCTCTTTGATTATTGCAATCACGATAGGCTGGACTTGTGATTCGACAAACCATCCCGAGATAGATCCTTGTTTATATCCCGGTGCATGGTCTGGTATATACTGCGCATCTGACAGTAGTAACGATAATTATGGTACAATTATTGGTATAGATTTATATAGAAAATATGTGGGTTTAAAAGCTGATTCGGTAAACTACTCCATATAGCGTCCTTTACAATATGTTATATATTCTTATTTTTTGTTAATTATTTTATATTTATAACTCTTATTACACTTTATAGGTCAGTACTGGAGATTTACCAACAATGATCAGTTTATTACCAAATTTGAAGTATTTGGATATGACCGCAAATTGGCTCAGTGGGACGATACCCACTAGGTAAGTGCTTCAAGTAGTAGTTATTATTAGTACTTATTTGACACTCACTCACTACATTATTTCTTAATGGTTTTCCAACTACGTGTATAAAATCAGTATTAAGAAACTGACTAATATAGAGTATATCTCGTTGCAGAACAATTATTTCATTGGAAAACTACCACAAGGTATGTAGTAGTGGTCTATATTTGACATACAAACAATTTAAAAATGATCTCTAATATTATTCAATACTACTCGTTATAAATAAGAATTAAAATTCCTTAAAAAATTGAAAAACTTAAAATTATCTGATAATAGTTTAACAGGACCAATACCATATGTCTTGTGTGATCTAATGAAAGAACATTCACTCACATTACTTGATTTAAATGATAATCATTTTAAATGTATACCTAAATGTTTTAAAGAAAAAGCGTATTCTGACGTAGTTACTTATAATGATTCATTAATTGAATGTGACACACAAGTATGGAAGTTTAATGTGAAGATCACATTACAAGGTAAATTATGATGACTACTACTACAGCATATAACGTGGTATGATTACTAACCCTTAAATTATTAACGTTTTGCAGGAATGACTTCCACTGCGTTTTATGAATCTGAAGATGCTAATACGTTGTCACTACGGTATGTGATGTAGTCTGTTTTATAATGTTTCTTATCATTTTTATTCTAACTACTGTCTATAATTCATAGAAAAACAATTGCTGAAAGTTGTGGCAGTGCCACAAGTGTTGATGAAATAGGTGATTTAATAATAAGCAGTAGTAGTAGTAGTAGTAGTCTTCATCGTTCTTTACAATCATCTACTATTGATGTATCAACGTCTATAACCGTAGTTACTGATGAAGATGATGATGGTAGTGCTGCAATTAATACACAAACTACTTTGTCAAATTCTATAACAAGTGGCAGTTTTACAACAACTTTACAACAACATGTATTTGATTTGGGTGGTAGTAGTGAACTTGGTAAGTACATTTTAGATTGTGTATATTGTATATTGTATATTTATATCATTGCTTATACTTATATCAATTTATATGCTTTTTATACTTACATTATATTAGCTTCAATAACTGTGTCTAATCCCGTATTTGATGAGATACTACAATCTAATATTGATGATGTTAATAATCAAAACAATGTTAACGAAAATAATGAGGGTAGGTATATACTGACTGTTGACTGTTTTCTGTTTTCTGTCTTTTCTGTCTTTTTCTGTTTTAATTTGTAGTCTTTTTTATGATTTTTCTAATTCTAACAATTACGGCTTATAATTACTCCAGATAATAATCAAAATATATTCATGATTGCTGGCATTCTGGGTTTATTTATTCTTGCTATAACATGGCGCATATGTAAGAGACCCAGTGATGAGGATATCGGTATGTTTATGGAATTTTAAGCCGTAGTATGTACAAATCTCTAACTTTTTCCCTTAAGAACATCATCGAAGAACATCCATCATAAAACCAAGCACCAGTAAGTCAAGTCCAAATAGTCAATCCAGAAGAGATTTGCAGCGAATGAAATCAACAAGCAATAACTCTAAACCATCTAATAATCGAATGGGAAAGCAAACATCGAGTGTTCGGCCAGCTGAAAGAGTCGAATCTCAATTATTTTAATAGGTTATTTTTCTACTTATTTCACCTACCGTCATTTTTCGCGTAGTATATGAATATTTTATTAAACATAAAATTCATAACATACCGTTTTGACTTATTTTGGATAAATATATATATATATACAATATATCAATTAATTACTAAGAACAACTACCGGGAAAAACAAATTTGGCATATCATGAGTGTTCGTATTCTTAGGTGGATGTGGATGTAAGATAAGGCTTGATATAAGTAATATCTATTATATTTTCTAAATTACATCTTATTAATCTCCAAGAAAACGTAATTCATCATTGTTATCTTTATCATTCGTGTCATCATTGCGATCGAGATTTTTCTTAATAGGTCTCGATCGCGACATAACCATTCGACCAACACGTTTTTTCGGTGCTTGCATAGAGCGTTCAATAGCACGACGATTTCTCTCTTCTTGTAATCTGACTTGTAATGCTTGCTGTTCTTCACGCTTACGTTCACGACGTCGTTTCTCTTTTTCTTTTTCTGCTTTGATGACATAGTCAGATGGTAATTTCTCGATGGCTGCTAGTAAAACTTCCAATTTTGATTCCATTTGTGACAGCATAGTAAGAGTGGGCGGCTTTGAAGATGCATCGTATCCACATTGTTGATAAACATACAAGACTTTAGCATTCAATTCACCTAACAGTTGCTCTTTTTCGTTCTGTCCAGTATTGGTTCCACCGGGTGCTCCCTGACTGCTACTACCACTTGTTGCTGCCACGCGTTTTTCTTGTAACAATTTCGTACGACTTTCTTCTAATTCAATTTGACTCTGCAGTTCATCAATTTGCAATTGTAGTTGCCCTGTTCTTGAATTCATATCTTTTTTCGTATTACTGAATGCTTGCCGCAATTCATCAACAGTGTTTTGTGTTTCTTGGCTGTTTTGAATCAAAAATAAATTTTGTTCCTCAAGAGCAGCAAATATATCCATGAGTTGTTGCGGCTCAGTGAAATACATAGGTGGTTCATCTAACGAATAAAGAAAACAAAGTAAAGAGAAAAGCAATTAGGGTAAGTACTATTATTATAGTTTCATAACACACACAACAGGCGACAAACCTTCTGGTAACGGTACAATGATATCTTCAATTTTGGGTGCTGGTGGAATAGACGCTCTAAACTGTCGCTCTTCCTCTTCATCCTCGTCAAGTTGCTTTTGCTTCTTTTTTTTCTTCGTGTCCTTTCGTGATTCTAATTCTTTGCGCCTTTTTTCATACATACTACGCCTTAAAAGTTCCCATTCTTTATATTTTCCATCAAATATACGTTTTTGTTCGGATAATTGTTTTTCTACCATATTTCGTGCATGTTGTTCAAACCATTCAGGTGGAGTTAACATATCAAGAAACGCTTTATATTTTAAGCAATCTTCTAGAGATTCACGATGTTTGCTCATTTCACTATTTAATGCTTGAATCTATCAATCAAATCGTAAAAAAATAAAAATAGTAAAGATAAAGTTAGTAAAATAGTATATAAAGTAAATATTATACATTATTATAGCAGCATATCAAACATAACATACCTGTTGCATTAGTCTTTTGATTTCTTGTGTTTTTTCTTGTTTCTTCTTTGCTTCCTCTTCTGCTTTACTGATAGCTTCTCTGGCTTTAGCATCGTTCTCTCTCAAAAATGCATCAAATCTCATGACATCTTCTTCTAACATTTGCTCACTACGTTGTAAAGCATCTTCTTTCATTTGAGCTTTCTCTTCCAACTTTCGAATTTCATCGCGCTTAGTGTCTAGAGACATCTGAACCAAGAACATTTCACGCTTTTTAGCAATAAATTCTGTCATATTCTCTTTTTCTGGTCTACGTGGTGCTGCTAATTTGACATTATTTTGTACCGCTTTAGGTGCACCAGACAGTGTCAAAACCGCTGTATCACCAATCAAGTCTTTCATCCTTTCACTGCGGCTACTTGTCTTTTTCCCACCTTTTTCCCATACATTCATTGTCATCATTTTGGCACGTTGTTCATCTCGTTTGAGCTTCTCTTCTTCGCGCAAGCGAAAGATTTGGTCATCGGAAGGTAGCTTAAAGGGATTTTCAAACGTCTCGGTAGGTTTGCCGATGGGCGGAAGTTCAGTCGATTTACCAGCCATATCTACTCACCAAATACTTATTTTTATCTTATCAACGTTTATTCTATTGTTATATACTAAAGAAAAACACAAGAAATATCGTTACGATGTAGCACCTAGAGTCTTATGTGTAAATTACAGCAATGTAACGCACCTTTCAACTGGTGATTAAAACTCTGTAGTTACAATAATTGGTCATGTTTTCGTTTTTGTTGATCTTGGAGTACTCTTAAAGCGCTATGCGCCTGGAGCGATATCTACAGATTGCATTACTTATAATTATGTTACAAAAAGCTTTAACATTGAGAAATACTTTAAGAAAGAATGCTATATTTTCCTTCAAGTTTCAACCAAAGTTCATGACAGCAACTACGTTCGATGAGGATAAATCTGACAGCGTTGCTAGCGTTAATACAATAAACGCTTTACAGACACCACAATTATCACTCCCGTTGAATATATATGTTGATTCAAGTCTAAGAAATCATCTTAAAATGGCCAATCATATGAGAAAGGCAAAAATTCATATGCCGAAGGTATGCCATGTATTACATTAAACATGTTTTACACGAACCTCACAGTCTCTTTTCATTTTTTTACATATATATCTAAAGGATCGAAACAAATACCTTTCACAACTCTCCATTGAATATATTAGACAACTTATCGAAACAAAATTAAATCCATTGTCTAAGCAACCATATGTGTTACGCTATACATTACCCGGTTACATGGATGATAGGTAAGTGAATCAATGATATGTAGTCTAATTTGATGCAATATATCCCTAACCTTGTCGTTTCATATAAATATAATACGGATTTTACTGATACTACTGATTATAATGACAGTAAGCGTTTTGATAGTGATATGGAAGTTTTTGAAGCATTTACAAATGCACATGTACATCAAATTCCTTCTATTAATTTGTATATTGAAGCACATCCAGGAAAATTTCCACCACCTAAAGAAGACTATTTATTAGGTAAAAATATGTTTATATCTATTGTAATAATAATACATACATACATGTGATTTAATAATTGGTTATTAATACTGTTTATTCTATGTATTTCTTTAGATATGCCTGATCCAAGTGACTCAACGCATTATACATTTGTATCATTCTATCAATTTGGTGATATAAATGATCCTCAATTATTTGTTAAAGGTAAGTGTATTGTTTTTTTAAATGAAATTATGTTTGAGCTTCGTAACTTACCAAGTAACTAAGTAATGATGAATGATATATCATAACTACAAGAGCAATTCAACTAACTAATTGATAAAACCAAATAAAATCATATAAAAGAATTAGAGTATCTATGGAAACCTTTCAAAGCGCATGGTCGAGTGTATGTCGCTACAGAAGGCATTAACGCTCAATGTGCAATCCCATCAAATGTACTGGAACACTTCTACAAAGCATGTAAATCGATGAAATCTTATATATTTGAGAATTTATACTTTAACATTGACCATAAAATGACAAGACAAGGTTTGTTCGCATGCAACACTACGCCAAAGGACGTAATATTATAGAAATACTAACTTATGTTATACTACTACTACTACTACTACTACTATGTAGACTACTTGGATGAAAAGCCATTCCGTTCACTTCATATTCGTACACGCAATCAAATTGTAGTTGACGGTTTCGATAAACCACTTGATTGGACAAAAGGTAACTACTGTACATGTTGTAGTGTGATGATTAATATACTAATATAATTACGCTTTGAATAGGTGGAAAAGAAATGGATCCGTTAACATGGCATAAGGAAATTGACAACCCAAATGCACTTGTACTGGATTGTCGGTATGTTCGTTATTATGATAGTTATGATATATCATGCTTATAGAACACTATGATATATTTTCTAATATTATTCTCCTATTACCGCTTATAAATACACAGAAATTCTTATGAGAGTGATGTCGGAAAATTTAATCATGCAATATCTTTAAATACCACATTTTTTCGCGAGTCATGGAATGTACTCGATAATCTGCTAAAGAATGTTTCTAAGGATACACCGATTATGACGTATTGTACTGGTATGTATATGTGTATTAAATACAATATAGTAAGAACTGCACTGATAATATCAATTTGAATATAATACACTAACATTATTACTTAAGGCGGTATTCGATGTATTAAAACAAATGCTTATATAGAACAAAAACTTGGATTTACAAATGTCAATAGACTGCAAGGTATGAACTCAACTTTGCTCTGTTGTACTGTACTGTACTATATACTAACCCTACAACGACAACAACAACTACTACTACTACTACTATTATTATTATTATTATTATTATTATTACTATTATTATTACTATTATCACAACTATTGCAAAGGCGGAATAATTTCATATACAAGAGCATTACAATCAACAGCAGCAGCAACAGCAACAGCAACAGCAACCATATCTGATATTGAGTTCACTGATACAGCAACATCTGTAGAGAAAGATAAGACACATATATCAAGAGATCTTGAACATGTGAATTCGAAGTTCAAAGGTATTGTTATGTCTTATAGTTTAATTATATAATGTAACTTAGTGTGATATACTAACGAGACTTGTAACGGTGTCTTATAAATAAAGGTGTCAATTATGTCTTTGATGAAAGAATGCAAACCCGTGTGACAAGTGATGTTTTATCTACATGTAATACATGCGGTACAGCTTGTGATTCGTATACTAATTGTGCAGGTACGTATATTATAATGCGGTGATTGATATATAATGATTCTAACCAATATAATACAATACAATACAATACACACATGCATGTAGATTTTAATTGTCATGTTCGGTTCATACAATGTTTAAATTGTAGTCACAACTACGGAGGATGTTGTAGTATATCATGTAAACGCAAATATGAGATGTCTTTACATGAAATGCAATGTTTGAAGAGTATGGAAGGTTCAATTGAAGGAAGAAATCAAAGGAATCGAAAAGCTCAACAACACAACAACGAACAGCAGAGGCATTTATTAAGCAGACGAATAAAGAATAATAACAACGCTGCGAAGAGTAGTAATACCCTATCACAACGGCTTATTCATACTGAGAGGCCACAAACTATACTACAGTCTAATAATCGGGAACAATTGAAAGAACATGCTTCATCAACTCACCATACTTTCGATGCATTGAACCTATATTGTGAAAGATATTCCCAAGGTCAGCTTAACTTGAATGTATTGATTTAATTACTCATATACAATTATCACTTATTTTTACATAAACTACTCTTTATAATTACACAGATGAACCAATGATATTGAAAAATTTAAGAGAGGAAACTCAACTAATATTTGGAAATGCAGCGAGAATGGTATCGAGTCCGTTACAAGGTAAAATAAAAAGCTTTGATTTGAAACATCATACTATACTATACTATACTACGCGATATTACTCACTTATTTATATATAACTATTAGGACGTTTATTAAAAATGTTAACAAGCATTACTACTGCAAAACGTGTACTTGAACTGGGTACATTTACAGGCTATTCGACACTGTGTTTGGCCGAAGGTTTATATACTCATGATAAGACTGCAACGGCATCAAAGCCCGTAGTAGTGACGTGTGATCCCGATTCGAAAGCATTATCTATAGCATGTAAATATTTTGATTTATCTAACTACGGTGATAAGGTACAGTTTCATGAAATGAAAGCAAATGATTTACTTGATAAATTACGCAATGATTCTTGTGAATTGTTTGATGTAGTTTTTATTGATGCCGATAAAAAGAATTATATCAAATATATTCAAGAATTATTAGGAGATGCTATTAAACTGCGTAGTAGTGATAATAGTAGTGATAATAATAATAGTAAGCCACCCATGTTGCGTGATGAAGGATTAATACTTGTCGATAATGTATTATGGAAGGTATTTTAGGATGTATCACAGCTACGCGCGTAGTAGAGACCTTTTAATTATTATTACAACTAATATTTTATATTATTATTATTATTATTATTATTAAAGGGACTTGTTATGCGTTACGAGAAAGATCTTTCCCATCACACCCCTTCACCTCATGACTATGGTAAGTGGAAGGAATGAATTGATGTTTTATTATTACTATATGTATATATTACTATATATAAAGGAACTTATTGTTTATTTTTACATACCTACATTCTATAGGTCATCCGGATCGTATGATTTCTCTAGCATGTTCTATGCATAGATTTAATACATGGATCAAAACAGCAAAAGGTATGATTGATAGTTCTAATATATATAGTTCAATCTATATTAAATACTAATAGTACTACGCTCATTCTGTAGGTTTCTACAATGATAAAGAATATAGTCTAGAACCAGTTATGTTGCCATTAAGGGATGGTTTCACAATATTAAAACTAATAGCAAGTAGTAGTAGTAGTAGTAATAGTAAGTGATGTAAGATTATAATTATTAATCCATACTACGAATATAAATACAGTATATTTTGTTAAATATTATTCTATAATTATTATTACTGTTTATTTTTCAATTGTTTTATATTTCTTTATAAATTCATTTGGTAAATGAATACATTTTATTATTCCTAATATATAAAGTAACGTTTCATCGCATAATGAATGACCATCGTAATCCATACCCAGATGGCTCCATGGGATAAAAAATAAACATGATCCAATAAAAGGACAATCTCGTACTATTATGATGATGATTATAAGCTGTAATAGGAAAATTTGACATAAAACAGAGAATAAATTGACATAAAAAAATGTACATAAAACGAGTAGTACATTACATGTTAATAATTTCCACCCTATTAAAATTGATATAAAATAGAATAAAAAAGATAGATAAGTTTAAGCAAAGGATACAATATACAATACAATATATACAGTATTAATTACCATAATCTGATAACGGATACGGACTATGTATTGTGACTAACAAACCATCAAAATGTGCTGAACAAAAATCTGATATAAAATAATATAACCACCAAGAATAACTATTTTTAGACCGTAATTTATGTTCTTCAATAAATAATCTCCGTGATGTACGTATTTTTGGTTTATTTTGATTATGATTTATAGTAGTATTTATAGTAGTATTATTTATAGAATCATTACTTTTATTTGATTCTGTTTCTGTTTCTGTTTCATTTCTTATTTCGTCTTCTACAGTAGTTTCACTCCCACCCCAACCTGTTAACTTTTTAAACATTTTTAAAGGTGATCTTGAAAAAATTGATTTTTTCTTCAAATTAAGGCCATTTATAGTCGAGTCATTATAAGGCGTAGTATCTGTATCAGGTTCAGATTCAACATCTGTCATGAAATGATTAACCTCACTATTACTACTACTACTACTACTACTGTTATTGTTACTATTATTACTATTACTATTATTGTTCTGATCTCGCTCTCTTTCTTTGTTTCGTAGGAGGCGACATCTCTCCATTGCCATCGGCCAGTAGTTTTGATGTAAATATCCAGGAGAAGCGCCTAATGAGAAGTTACAGTGGGTTGAGGGTTAGACTTATACACTACACTACACTACACTACAATACAGTACACTACACTACACTACACTACACTACACTACAATACACTACATACCTTCATAGTAGATAGGTTGATCAGCTCCTGTTAGCTCTCTCCAATTGGATCCCAACAATTTTGTCATTTCTGTCATATATAAGCCGTAGTATAGATATAAATATTTATATATTAGTCATATTATTTAGATATATTACTATTAGACTATGATATACCTTTATCATTTACACTCCCTATTGATGTATCACCAGTCAAAAATTTCATTTTTGACACTGTTCTTGAATCAATCAAAAATTTCACACTATAGTATAGTTATAACTACTGTTAGTATAAACGTAATAGTGAATAAATATCCAAAAATACAACATTACCTATTGAAAAAAAAGGTAAATACGCTTGGTGGTAAATATGCTATACAATGACCTAATCGTTCAGGAAAACAATTACATAACATATATATTGTTTCACGTGAAGCTTTCATTGATGGTGCATTGAATAATGAAAAATTTCCAAGATGCATAAACACCTGTTTCAATACAATACAATACAATACAATACAATATGTATAATATAAATATAAAAATAAAAATAAATATAAGACTAAAAAAAAAGATACTACATCCAATAGCGTATTACTGAAAACTTACCACATATTTATCCACATCATCATTCATCATACGACAAGCCATGTTCAAATTCCATGCCAAAAATTCCATTTGTCGATCCACATTTTTTGTATTTTGTACTGTATTATCAAAGACGACTACTGGTCTACCCCATTGATCTTTACCTGGGACATATATCTTCCCAGTACATGATTCAATAGAAAAAATATTTTCCCATTCGATTATATTATCTTCAACTCTATCCACTTGTCGTTTTATTCTCCATATTAATGCATCATTTAATAATTGTAATGCTGATTTCATTTTAAAAGATTTTCCAACTAAAAAGCGCATTAACATTTCATTTGTACAAAATTTTGAACATATCGTTTCATTTTGAATATATACTTGTGTCGTTTTAATTTTATTTCGCAATTCTTGCACAGCAAGTTTTTGTTCGTCGGTTGGTCGAGGTGTCAGTAAGTGAATTGATTTATCGTAGGGAAAATCTTCATTGGTAAGCTGGTGGCATTCATTGTATTCTGAAGATAGAGGTGTTGAATGTGCATTTGTTGAAGACAAAGCTGATATTGGTGATTGAGTGGATTGTGTTGGTGTTTGCGATGGTAGTGAAGGTACAAATTTTATAGCAGAAGCTTCGTCACCGCACAAACGTGACACATAGTGACAATACGCTTGTCCAGCCGCAATTTGTGATACACCCTCGTATTTCTTGTATGCATCCCATTTAGCTCGACCGATTGGATCGAACACAGATGGCTGTGTTGACGACACATCTCCCTTGGTATGCTGCTTGAATAGCCCATACATTATCACTTGATCTTCTCTGGTCACCTTTTTCAAGCCCTTAGCCTTTTCTGAGTAAGACTCAAACATTGACTCATTATAACCCTCAATGACA
>JACKZZ010002943.1_pt1 | contig 37277 bp, 36 predicted proteins | sample 8027871 | NCBI WGS metagenome assembly JACKZZ01 (sample SAMN15724774, study PRJNA655200) | protist metagenome | isolation source: fluorescence activated cell sorting (FACS) single amplified genomes of... | place: USA: West Boothbay Harbor, Gulf of Maine | collected 2000-07-19
AACAAGGGTGTGATCACGGCAACTCCTACAGCAAACACAGTAACAATAGCCTACTACGAGGCAACTGGACAAGCAGTGGGGCCAGCAGTAGCTTGTGATATATTTATCTACGGGTCTGAGTTCAACAAGGGAACTGAGGGGATGGTAGGATCTAACGAGTCTGACGACCTAATCTTTGACAACAAGCCAATAATTATCAAGGACAAGTACGCTGTCTCTGGTTCTGACATGGCTCAGATTGGATGGATCGAGGTATCAGGCGAGGACGGAGTAAGCGGATACCTTTGGTATCTAAAGTCTGAGCATGACACGAGACTACGTTTCGAGGACTACATGGAGACTGCAATGATTGAGGCCGTGCCTGCAGAGGCTGGTTCTGGGGCAGGAGACTTCTTCCAAGGGACTCAAGGAGCGCCTGGAACTTCACAAGCTAACCTTAACGGTTCAGAGGGTGTGTTCTACGTAGTGGGTCAGAGAGGTAACGTGTTTGGTGGAGGTAATCCAACAACGCTTGCTGAGTTTGATTCTATTATACAGAGGCTAGACAAGCAGGGAGCAATCGAGGAGAACGTTCTCTTCGTGAACAGAAACTTCTCGTTTGATATGGACGATATGTTAGCTGCTCAGAACTCTTACGGGGCTGGTGGTACTTCATATGGACTGTTTGACAATGATGAGGAGATGGCTTTAAATCTTGGGTTCTCAGGATTCAGAAGAGGCTATGACTTCTATAAGTCTGACTGGAAGTATCTTAACGACCCAACAATGAGAGGCGGTCTTGTAGGCGGTGCGATCAACGGAATGTTAGTTCCTGCTGGTTCGACTACAGTATACGACCAGGTGCTAGGAAAGAATGCAAAGCGTCCTTTCTTACACGTTCGTTACAGAGCTTCTGAGACTGAAGACAGACGTTATAAAACTTGGATCACTGGTTCAGCTGGTGGAGCAAGGACATCTTCTTTGGATGCTATGGAGGTAAACTTCTTGACAGAGAGAGCAGTTTGTGTATTAGGCGCAAACAACTTCTTCTTATTCCAAGATGCATAATAAGTAGTAATGTTAGGGGAGATGTAACAGTCTCCCCTTTTTTAATTCTAAATTAAATTATATCAAATGAAAAAAACACAAAAGTTTGTAGACAAAACTTACAGGCTAAAACAAGACCGTGCGCCACTCAGCTATATGCTGTCATCAAGACACTCTAGGAGATCACCTTTGTTACACTTCGATGAGGGCAAGGGACTTAACAGGCCACTAAGGTATGCGAGAAACCAAAAGAGTCCGTTCGAGGACGAGCAGGATGGTAACGCTATACTAGAGCCTATCGTATTCGAGGATGGCATGCTATTCGTACCTAAACAAAACCAAGTACTACAGCAGTTCTTACACTACCACCCGTCTAATGGGAGGGTGTATGAGGTTGTAGATAAGTCAAGGGATGCGTCCAAGGAGTTAGAGATGGTAGAGAAGGCTGTTGATGCGATGATTGTCGCAAAGGAATTAAAGGGCGATAAGTTATTGGCTGTGGCAAGGGTATTGATCGGGGTTTCGGTTGACAAGATGTCTACCGCTGAGATCAAGAGGGATGTACTTGTCTATGCAAGAAACAGTCCACATGACTTTATGGAGACCATAAACGATCCTATGCTAGACCTGACCAATGATGTTGTTCAGTTCTTTAATAACTCTTACCTGTCGTTTAGGAACTCAGGTAAAGACGTTTACTTTAACTTACCAAAGAATAAAACTAAGCTACTAACCGTTCCGTTTGGTGAAGACCCCTACTATATTGTGGCTTCATTGTTCCAGACGGATGATGGCATTGAGACTTACAAGCTCCTAAAGAAACGCTTAAGTAGCAATAGTTAATAACAGTTATATTTGTGACTATTATTAACCCATTAAATTTTTACCATGGTAAAGTTTTTAAAGATTACAAATGCTCCAATTACAGGACAGCTAATAAGCCTTTCAGAGATTAAGGCTGTAGCTACTGCAACTGCAACTGAAACAACAGTTACTATTGACTACGCAGACGGGACTACTACTACTGTTACTACAGCAGCTCAAGTAGCTCATGATGTTTATTCAGCAATTGTTAACTCAATTGAAGTAGCTCTTGCAACTTCTTGGCAGAAGCCGTACTTCGAGATGGTTCTACCAAAGGCAGTGACGAGTATTGTTAATGCATAGTAGCGTTAACTAAACAGAAAGAGAGAGAGGCTTAAAAAATTAGGCCTCTTTTTTTTTGTTATCTTTGTAAAAAAGAATATCGATGATAAATTCTGTGAGAAATACAGTGTTAGCTGTACTCAATAAAAACAATTACGGATATCTATCTCCCCAAGACTTTAACTTATACTGCCTACAAGCCCAGATGGACTTGTTTGAGGACTACTTCTATCAGTACAACAACTGGATTAACAGAGAAAATAACAGGTCTTCAGGGACTGGTTACGCAGATATAGTAAAGGGACTAGAGGAGGTTATAGACACGTTTACGGTACTAGCACCCCTACAAAATCAGAGTACGGCTACATTAAATAAAAGCTCGTACCTTCTCCCTACCGCAACACTAAACGGAAGTGACTACTACTTACTTAACAAGATGTTAGTCTACCAAACGATTAGGGCTACGGGTACTACAACCAGCTTTGCGGTTGGTCAGAACGAGATACTAGACACAAACGCTACCTTTGTAACAAGCGGAGTACTTCCAGGAGATGTTGTTGGGTATAGTATTGGGGGTGTACCAACAAACACATTAGTGGAGAGCGTGGTGTCAGAGACACAGCTTCAGGTGGAAAGTACAAATATTATTTCGTCTCCTATAGACTACGCAGTATATAATCCTAATAACTTAAAGGAGGCAGAGAAGGTAACACAGGCTAAGATAACCTTGTTAACTAACTCTATACTGACCAAGCCAACGCTGACATACCCTGCGTATATTCAGAACGCATTAAGCTCTAAGGTCTACCCTGATAGTGTATACGAACAGGGTCAGGTACTGGCGCAGTATATAAGGTATCCGTTTGTACCTAGCTGGACTTACTTAGAGACCTCTGGTAACGACCCTATATTTAATATATCTGATGGACTGTATCAAGACTTTGAGCTACCGCTTTCAGACGAGCCTAACCTAGTTAATAAAATTTTACAGTATGCGGGAGTAGAGATAAGGGAGGCAGATGTTGTACAGTTTGCACAGGGACAGGAAGCATTAGATACACAAGAAACAAGTTAAGATGGCATATATAAATCAGTACCAGTACTACACAAACAACGAGGGAAACCCTAACGATGCGAATTGGGGATCGTACCAGTATGTAACACTAGAGGATATAGTTAATAACTTCATGCTTATATACCAAGGAAACCACGAGTTGGTTAATAACCTGAACAGGTTTCAGGTACTGTTCCATGCAAAGCGTGGTATACAGGAGTTAAACTACGATGCACTCAAGGAGATAAAGATACTGCAGTTAGACTTAGACAGCAGCCATAGGTTTGTTTTGCCATCCGACTTTGTGAACTGGGTTAGGATATCTGAGTGGAGGAATGGTGTACTGCGTCCACTGACTGAAAACATACAGACAAGCTACGCCAAGGCCTACCTACAAGACAACGAGTCTAACCTACTATTCGACCAAGACGGTAACGTACTAAGCCCTCAGGACAGTGAAATAGATCTAGCCCGTATAAGGGGTGGTGCAAGGAGTATATACCTAAACTCAAACAGTGTCTATGACGGGCAGGAGGGATGGAATGTAGAGGGGTGTTGGTACTTTGACTACCAGGTTGGTGCAAGGTTTGGTCTGAATACAGAGACAGCAAACTCAAACCCTACGTTTAATATAGACAAGAAGGCAGGGGTAATAAACTTTAGCTCAGGGAGTAGTATGATGTCAGTGGTATTAGAGTATGTATCTGACGGAATGGAGAACGGAGACGATGCGTCTGTTAGTTTAAATAAGTTATTTGAGGAGTACATATATGCGTACATACGCTACTCTATTTTAAACGGCAGGCTTGGTGTGCAGGAGTATGTAGTGAACAGGGCAAGGAAAGATAAGTCATCACTACTAAGGAACGCAAAATTAAGACTGAGTAACATACACCCTGGCAGGCTTCTGATGAACATGAGGGGCAAGGATAAATGGATAAAATAATAATATGCCAATAATAAATACAAACTTTATTGCAGGTAGGATGAATAAATCTGTGGACGAGAGACTCCTTCCACCAGGTGAATATGTAGATGCTATAAACGTGCGTCTGGGTTCTACTGAAAACACTGAGATAGGTGCTGTAGAGAACTCAAAGGGTAACAACTCCTTGACTACATTAGAGTATGGTGGGCAATCACTGTCAAGCTCGGCAACATGCCTAGGTGCATATGACGATGGGCAGCTGGAGACTATGTACTGGTTTGTTCATGACCCCGCTAACGCAGTGGCTACCGATGGTGTAGTTGATATAATCGTGTCGTTTAACACGCAGAACAATCAGCTCAGATACCATGTGATAACACTTGACGTATTAAAGTTTGACCCAGAGTATTTAATAACTGGCGTAGATAAGATAGAGGACTTACTGTTCTTTACGGACGGAAAGAATCCACCAAGGAGAATAAATGTAAACGACACATACGAATTTCCTACAGGGGATGTGGATGGCATAGAGGAGGAGGATATATCTGTTATACTAAAGCCACCTGGTTTTGAAGACCAGACAGCAACTGGCGAAGTTCCACTGACAGCACCTACGTTTGAGTTAATCAATGTGGTGGGTGGAGAAAATTATTTGGAGGACAGGTTTATAAGCTTTGCCTACAGGTACAGGTACATAAACAACGAGTACAGTGCGACCTCTTTGTTCAGCCTGCCTGCATTCCAGCCATCAAACTTTAGTTTCGATACCCGAAGCTATGACAACGCTGGTATGTCTAATGCATTCAACGGTGCTAAGGTAAAGTTTAGCACAGGGAGTGACAGGGTTGTTCAAGTTGACTTGCTGTATAAGGACTCTAACACTAACAGGATATATGTAATAGAGAGGTTCAAGAAGGAAGACTACGGCTGGGCAGACAACGCAACGCAGGAGTATGTGTTCACGAACAGTAAGATATACTCTGTAATAGGATCGGATGAGTTGCTGAGGTTGTACGACAACGTGCCACTAAAGGCACAGGCCCAAACAATAATGGGCAACAGGCTGATATACGGTAACTATACCGATGGCTACGACATAGTAAACATAAACGGACAGAACATTCCCATAGACTACTCTACATCACTATTCACTACATCGTTAAGCCTTATAAGCCTAGACAATGCTGTACTAAGTCAGGGTGTTGCTTATACCATAAACCCATCAGCAACTACTAATGTGCCTAACTCTTTAGCCACAGTAGACCTTGCAGAGGTAGAAGACCAACTCTTAAGGGGGGCGCAGTTAGTTTTTGATATAAGGATTGAACACTTTGATATAAACGGTACAGTAGGTACTGCATGTTACAATGCTAATGATGAGTTTCAGAATTCTCCTCTTAACATAAATGTCACCATAAACCTCACACAGGACTATGCAAATGTCTTTGACTTTGTTGGTTCAACGGATTTTGAGAACGCTATAGGAACTGTACTGAATGACCCAGCAAATTCACAGAACGGAAACTTTGAGTTAATAAGCAGTGCTGACCAGGGAATATCTCTAACGGATAGGTTCAACGCAGGATTAGTAGTACCCAATCTTGCTGCTCCTCTAGAAACCTGTAATTTTACAAAAATCATAAGTTCTATTACAAGTAGTAGTGAGCAGCAGGGATTTGCTATTACTTCTACCTCTGGGCAAACTACCTTTAGTTTACAGACGCTGGCGATGAAGTACTCTGCAGCCACTACTCCATCTACTGACATATACGAGTACTTTAGTTTTAGTTCGTTTAAGGTGGGCTTTACTAACAACATAAATAAATCAAGCCTACACAGTGACAGGGACTTTGAGACTGGGATTGTATACCTGGATGAGTACGGCAGGAGTTCTACCGTTCTAGTATCTGAGTACAATACTATATTTGTTCCGCCTGTTGCGAGCTTAACAAAGAACCAGATACAGGCCACAGTACAGAACTACGCACCAACATGGGCGACTAAGTATAAGTTTGTAGTCAAGCCAAGTAAAGTTGGGTACGAGACGGTTTACAGCAACTTCTTTTACACAAACCCGTTTGACAACGTAACACACTTTAAGCTAGAGGGTGACAACACGAACAAGGTAAAGGTTGGCGACAGGCTTAGGGTAAAGAGAGACACAAGGGGTGCTTTAACGTCATTGGTTGAGACCACGGTACTAGGCGTAGAGGCACAAAGCTCTGACTTTTTGAATGGACAGCAAGAGCTTGGGGCAAACAGCGAGCAGTTGGCAGGGCTATACATGCAGATCAAGGCGACCAACTTTTCTGCTCAGGTTTCTAGCAACTCTATAATTGACTATGGCCTAAGGGCAAGATCATCTACTCTTGAAAACCCTGAATATAGGCTTCAAGGTGCTGTGTCATACCCATGCTATACATACGACACTGTTGGCGGCACAACAAGTAACTATGACCTACCTGCAGGCTCAATCGTGGACATGAAGTTTAGGTTCAAAAGAGAAGATGGTTTAGGCACAGATGAAAAAGAGTGGCTACTAGACAGGAGCTTTGTAGTATCAGAGGACTACGTTGACTTCCACGACTTTTGGGATAGCTCTAACATAGACCTAAGCGCAACCTACTACACAGGTACAGGTGTAGACCCGCAGGGTATATATACTGATAGTTTTGTTAACCCCGACCCAACAAGTGGTGATTTAGATCCAAATGCTACATCTCCAACAAACGCAGATGGGACATATGACCGTGCTGGTGACACAGTTAGCTTTTCACAGTTTCATATGTACTTTCAGTTCATACAGGCAAACCCAGGGGATATAAATAGTCCGTTGTGGCTTGGTGTTAGGTGTGGGGGTGAAGGAACATCAGGTTCATTCGGCTTTGGTCAGAGACCGATGACTGTATCTGCTGAGATAGTAGTCCAAAGGGCAAACACGGTAATGGTCTTTGAAACAGAACCAGCCGATGCAAACGATGAGATTTACTTTGATGCGTCAGAGGCACTGCCCCTGGTTAGGGACGTGGCTACTGGAAACATGCTACACAAGTCAACGGGGAACGTGGACTCTGGTGACCAAGACCAGACCACTACACAGGACGCAATCGTTACTCTAGACTTTATGGACTGCTATACCTTTGGTAATGGCGTGGAGAGCTATAAGTACCTAGACAGGATAGATGGAAGGTCTGTTGTCATGGGGCAGAGGGGACTGGCAGTAGCGGAGCAGGACTACAAAAAGACAGACAGGTTTGCTGACCTTACATACAGCGGTGTGTACAGCAGCAGCTCTGGTATAAATAACCTTAACGAGTTCAACCTAGGTCTGGCAAACTTTAAGACACTGGAGACATCGTTTGGCCCTATACAGCTACTGTTTGCAAGGGAAACAGACATACTCACGCTACAGGAGGATAGGATTAGTTACGTACTTGCGGACAAGAACCTTATCAGCGACTCAGTGGGTGGCGGGTCTATCGTGTCAGTGCCACAGATACTAGGCACACAGATAGCTCGTGTAGAGGAGTATGGTATTAGTTACAACCCAGAGAGCTTTGCTAACCACGGGCCTTACTTTTACTTTACCGACACCAAGAGGGGTGCTGTGATAGAACTCATGGGTAACTCTAGTAACGACAGGCTTAGGGTTATATCAAACCTAGGGATGCGGTCTTGGTTTAGAGACCAGTGGAACTTTCAGTTGAACACTCAGAAGATTGGTGGCTTCGATCCATACATGGACGAGTATGTCCTTGGAACAAACTTAAACCCTGTGCCTGTACCTGAGCCTGTGCTACAGTGTGGCGCACAGCTATCGTTCAAGGGACTAAGCGAGGCTGTTACGCACACATATAACTTTGGAAGTATAATTGGAAACAGTGTAGTAGACTACGAGATATACTCAGGAGGTATTACTATAGACGTGCTATGGAACGGGAACACATACTCATCGGGTGTGGTTACTGTGTCAGGAAGTTTTACGTGGGACAAGTCAGCACTTACACCTACCAATGCACAGGTCACTATAACGCCTGTTGATACAGCTGCATTTAGTGTGACACCACAGTGTGTAGGGAAGATACCACTTACGGTAGTGAAGTGTATGATCAACTCAAGTACTAACGCAGGCGAGACTATACACGTTGAGTACAGCTGGAGCAATACAAACTCTAATAGCCCAGTAGACAGCGACATGGCTACACTGGGTACGAGTAACAACACGTTTAGTTTCTACAATGTACAGGCTGGTATAAGGTCACAGGGAGTGTTCCCGTACAGCGGAGTTGATTTCACTATCAGGACAAACAAGGTAAACTTTGATGACTATAACTGGGGGTATCCAGAAGATAACTTCAAGTACCTGTCTTCTAATACCCTGTATGCCAACACCCCTACGGATGTGGCTGCGTTGTTAGCGGCCTCTACTACCATACCAAACGTAGACGTGACAAGCCCGTCCCCTAACATAAACTTAGCAACGGTGACTGGACTAAGCCTGCCAGTAGGAAACCAGTACCTGTATGTAATATACGACCTGAGGGACATTGGCGCACAGCAGCTGTGCTACGATTCAGCTTCTGCGCTTGCAGCTTGTTGTACGTGTACATGGAGCTGTGTTTCTTTCTCAGCGAGTACTGTATCTGCAGAGGACACAGTGTGTGGCATGGTTATAAACTCAACGTACTACCACAACAACGGTTCTGGTTCTTTACCAGTGTTTGGAAGTGTTGTGTACACAAGTTCAAACTGCGAGGACACAACAACGGGTCTGGTAAATGTGTTACCTTCAGGGTTCTATAAGATATCTCTCACTCAGTACATGCAGGTAGGATTAAATGGACTGGTGCTAGAAATAAAAAATTGTTAAAAAAAATAATATGGGACAGTTAGGACTATACTACTTTAATGGAAACTCTTTTGCTCAGGCCACATCCGTGTTTACGGATTCTGATCTTACTACCCTTGCGCCAGATGGCTACTACTCAAACGCAGGCATAGTAAGGCAGCAGTTGGTTGGGGTGCTGCTATCCCCAGAGACATGCAGTACCTGCTGTGTTCCATGTAACGCTACTGTGGGAGTGTTTGAGAGTACAAATGGACTGTACTCATCATGCTTAGAGCTAGGTGGTGGAACGGGTGCTGTAATTTTTAGGATTCAAACTATATTTCAAGAGACTCCATATAGGCCAGTTGGGACAATAATAACACACAACGGAAGTAACTACAACAGGTTTACCTGCAAGAACAACCACTTCGGTATAACGCTAGTGGATTACAGTAACGGGGTTGCCAGTCCCCCTGTGACAGTAGACTACGCAGGATTAAATAACCAGCCGCCAACTACCCCTACGTATGTGGGAGGTGAGCCATCGTCAGTAACTTTTATTAAAAACTACAACCAAACTCCATCAGACCCATGTGCGGACGGAGACCAGTTAGAAAACTACACGTATTCGGCAGGGTCTTTTGTTGAGCAGGGGACGTACCAGACGGTTGAGGTCACTGACGATGAGGTAGGTTATGCAACATTATCAGGGCAACAAGTAGGGCCTACAGTTTTTACTTTAGTTTTCCCAAAAACAAACGCTGGGTCTAGTCTGGCTGACATACTTAACTACGCACCACTGTGTACAACTGGTATGGTATGGGAGGCAGAGTGTCCCGCACAACTGCCGTCCTTTCAGGCGCTACCAGGATTTAATTCTATTCCTAACTGCCCAGCTATTACACCACCTTTAACAACGTTTTACTTCGCAAGGAACGCAGTATCTGGAACATTCCCGTCACTCGAGTTTGTTGTGGACACGAACACCACGCCTGATGTAGGCAACTTTGTGTTCCTAGATGCTAATGGCTCTGTGTACCTTAACGATACAGGAAGTGATACTTTCTATTTATACCTAGAACCAGGGAACTATATTAAAGTAAGAAACGGTGTGGTTGTAGAGAAGGGCTTTTGCCAACCAGTACCTTAAAAAATAATACATATGCCAGTACCGTCATCAAGCAATCCATTTACACTGACCTATAGCGAGGGGGCTGAGGGTTGGCCGTCTTTCTATACATACTTCCCTGAGTACGTAAAGGGGATGAATGGATACCTGTACACCTTCCAGAACGGAAACATGTATAGGCACAATACCAATAGCATACGTAACAACTACTATGGCGTACAGGGTACGTCAAGTGTTACGAGCGTGTTTAACCCACAGCCATCGGTAACTATAAAGCTGTTTAAGACACTTTCGTTTGAGAGTAATCAGTCTTGGAACTGTACGTCTCTGCTTACTGACCTAAGCCAGGGGAATGTACCTGAGCTAAACTTCGAGCAGAAGGAGGGTGAATGGTTTGCGTACATAAGACACAACACGGGGGTAACAAACTTCTCCCTAAGGTACTCAAATGGCTTGGGTAGCATAGCATCTGTCACTGGGCCAACCAATGCGTTGGTGTGTACGTTCAACAACAACATAGGAAACATCATAACAAACGGGGCAACTGCTTACACACTAGCACCAAACTCTTCGCCATCCCTTGCAGGACAGGTGACAGAAGTGGTTAAGTCTGGAGACAGCGGCACGGTTACTTTGGATACTACGATAGCAGGGGCTACAGCCCCAGTTGCAGGCCAGTTCCTACTGTTTGTTAACAACACTATAGCGGAGAGCTACGGCATGAGGGGATACTACATGGAGTTCACGTTGGTTAATGACGACACCACACCAGTAGAGCTATTTGCAGTGGGAAGTAGTGTGATGAAAAGTTTTCCGTAGAAATTTATTATCTTTGCATTAAATGGAATTAAATATAAATAGACTAAGCTCTACTGACTATGACGATATACTGTGTCAGTGGTGGAGAGACTGGAGATGGACACCGCCCCCTAAAGATTTTTTACCTGAGGACGGGACTGGTGGATATATAGTATATGACGATGAGACCCCTGTATGTGCAGGGTTTATGTACATGACGAACTCTAAAGCGGTTTGGTGTGACTGGATTATATCGAACATAAACTACAAGGACAGGGACAAAAGAAAGGCGGCTATAAGGCTGCTTATAGGTCACATAACAGACATAGCAAAGAACAGTGGACACAGGTACTCATACGCACTGATACAGAGCAAGCCACTTATAGAGGCATATAAGGAGCTGGGGTACACAGAGAGTTCTAAATACACAAGTGAAATGATTAAAATATTATAGTATGTCAATAGGAACAGCAGCAACAATAGGAGTAGGAGTTAACACAATAAGTTCAGCACTATCTTTTGCGCAGGCCGCAAAACAATCAAGTATGGCATCCAAGGCAAGGAAGGCATCTGAGAAGCTAGTAGCGGACGCTAGAAAGAAGGCAGAGAAGGACTACTACGAGGGACTGAACGTACCCCTAGACGCATACGGGGAGCAGTTTGCTCAAAACATGGCAAACCAGCAGCAGACAATACAGGCACTGCAGGAGGGTGACACAAGGAATCTTATCGGTGGGGTGCAGGGGCTAACTGCAGCTGCGGCAGCGGCTAACGAGCAGACACGTATTGGTCTGGGTCAGGAGCTTTATGCCAACAGGAAGATGAAGGCCGACTCTAGGCAGAACATAAACCAACAACAGTTACAGATAGATATAGGCCAGGCGACAGACCAACAGCTTATGGCTAGGGACGCTGAAGAGGCTAAGGCTGCTGCTATGCAGAGTGGTATATATAGTGCTGCAAACGCTGCTTATATCTATGGTAGGGGTAAGGAATTATACGGAGATAAAGGTGATGAAGATGATGGGTTAGGTGATGGTTTAGGAACAGCAAAGAAAGATGGTGATTCAGGAAACACAAAGATACAAGAGGAGTTTTTAAATCGTATTAAACCAAAGGTAGATTTTGAGAAGGTACGACGTGAGGGAGTGTCGCCATACTCAAATGTAACTCCCCCAAGAAGAATTGATGGTTATACACCATTCGATATAGAAGAAGATTACAGGAACTCACGTAAATATCAAGGTAATTAAAACCAAAATAATGCCAGAGGAGAAGGACACTACACGAAAAAAGAATATATTCCTCACAGACGAGAAGGAAAGGGACACTACAAGTTCAAGGAGAAAAACTGAACGAGAAAGGAGGGACACACCATCAGGGGCTAACCAGTTCTCGGTATACGCACAGAGAGACACTGACTCAGTTCAGGTAGACTGGGGTGTTATAGCCAAGGACATAAGTGATGAGGTAACAAAAATATCTGACGAAAGGCAGACGAAGAGAGACGTATTTGCGACCACTCAGAGGAATACTTTAGACAAGTTGTCTAAGGTTGCTGACCTTACCAACCAGTCTGTAAATAATTTTGTTATAAGGGGTGGTGACTTTTCTAAGAACGCCATGGCAACGCAGTATGAACTAATGGTTAAGGGTAAAATAAAACCCAGAGAATGGCAGCTCTTTCAGCAGAATGTGAAGGACGGGTACGCAAACCTAAGTACATTTGCCAAGGGCTTAGACGATAAGTACAAGGCTGCTATGAAAAGGGTGAAGGAACTAAATAAGGAAGGAAATCCTAAAGCATCAGAGATAGAGATTGCTATAAACGAGATGACGTTTAGTTTAACAGACCTAAAGAACAAGCAGCTAATTACTAACCCGTCAACTGGTGAGATGCTTATAGTTACACTACAGGACGATGGCAATGGTAACATGGTTATACCAGACCTAAAGAAAAACCCTGAGCTGTATCAAAGTCTGGCGACCTTGAACAACAGGACAGCATTCCAGCTAGACAGGCGTGACACAGGAACGCTTACTACCGCTGCTGTGGCAGAATTAGGGGAGAAGGTTATTTCTAAGATAAGTGATTATACTGTATTAGGTGGTGGCGGTGGGGTTGTAAAGACTACGGATATAAAAGAGGTATGGCCTGATGGTAAATATGATGTATGGTTGAATGACCATGTAGACGTTGTAGCAGGAAAGATCGATAACCTAAACAACCCTTATGCTTCACAGGTCTTAGCTAACACTGGAGTAAAGTTTTCACTCAAGGATGAGCCTGGTACAATTCAGTACAGGTTTGATGGAAATGGAACGGTTGAGTACATGATGACACCAGAACAGGTTAAAAAGGCTCGTGATATAGCACAATATCAGATTGAGAGTAAGCTAATAGAAAAAGTTGAAATGACTCAGGGCTTTGCTGGTAAGACAGATCCTGGTAAGAATGAAAGAATGAAGATAAAAACAGCAGAAAGAAAGCTTACTCAAGACTATAACGAGTGGGGTAAGCTATGGACTTCTAGTGAAGCTGGTTTTGAAAATATTTCTAACAACAAGTTTGGTCAGTGGAACAACAAGGCAGATGCAGATAATGCTAAGGGTGTAAAAACAAAATACTGGGCTAAAGCTCCAACAAGACATGAAATGGAGAATGGATCTAGAGAGATAAGGTTCTACATAGTAGGTGAGACTACTCCAGTTGTTGTCAATAACAGAAGCGGAGAAACGTTTAAGTCAACGACTGAGGCAACAGACGAGATATTTAACTTTGGTAATACTAGCCAAAGTAAAGCAATAAATGTATTAAACAAAGATATCTATGAAGGTTATGGCACAGGTGGTGCAGAAGGTACATTAGATTTAGAAAAGAAAGATAGTATAACAGTAGCATTTAGTAAGGAAGCACCAGAAATATACCAAGTAGGGCCAGATACTTTTGTAGGTGATGCAGAAAAAACATTAAGAAACCTACAACCATTTTTAGAAACATTCCCAGGTATGCTTAATAATACTAACATAGATGATGGTGTAGTAAAAATACTTGACGAGGACGATAATAAAATACTTAGTTTTGATACTAAAAAAATATCAGGTATTAAGAGAAATAACAAGACAGAAGAGGCTGAAGCTAAGGCAAAAGAAGCAAAGAAAATGGCAGATAAGATTTTACAATACATAATTACTAATGTACCGTTAAAGGATCAAGTTATAGCAACTCAGGGTAAAAGAAATAAAGGTCGACAACCTTTGGGTAAAGAAAAAAGTACAGGGATTAATTATAGTAGATTATAAATATAAATAAAATGAATCCAGAAGTATTAAAAGACTTATACGAAAGAGCTACATCTAAAGGTTATAGCAAAAGCATAGAAGAATTTACTCAATTAATAAGCTCTAACCAAGAAGTTTTGGATGACAATTTTGATTATGTGAAAACCAAAGGATACTCAAAAGATATTTCAGAGTTTTCTAAATTAGTAGGTTTTGGTGTAAAAAAAAAAGAAGTCTCTATATCTGTTACTCCAGATCAAAATGGGGAGTTATCTTTGGAAGATACTTCATTGGAATTACAAGAACCTGATATCGTTCCAACAGCTCAACCTGCTGTAATAGATGGCTTTGAAGTTGTAGGTCGGAATCCGAAGGAGGATACCTACATAAACCCTACAAAAGAATTTGATAAGAGAGCAAGGGAGCTATCCTCTGGTGCTGATACAGGCGCACGTAGTTCTTTACAGAACCAAATATATAGTTCTGAGGAATATAAAAAAGCTGAAGCACAGAGAAAGGCTGATCTTCGGTATCAAAAAGAGGTGGAAGACACTCAGATACCAGAGGTTAGAGGCCGTAGTATATCAAAGGCTCAAGAAATTGATATACAACTTAACAAGGAGTCTAGAGAGAGAGAGGGAATAATTGTTTCCGAAGACTTTCAAACAGCCCTGTCACTTACAGGTAAAGAATCTATAGGCTTAGATGAAGAAGAAGCAGTTACGTACTTTACGGATCTATATGGGAAGTATGGTTTTATATTTAAAAAAGCAGGTATAGGAGATGCACTTGAAGTAATGTCTTCAGACGGAGATAACCACTCAGTAGACTTACAGACTTTTTTTTCAAACGAAAATGAAGCAGCAGAGCTAAGATCTTTTGTATCTAAAAAAGCAGTAGCTCCATTAACAAATGTAAAAGGATCTGAACTAGATGATATAGAGAAAGCATCAAAGGTAAATCAAATAAGGCCTTATGGCGGTAGGATAAATAGTGACGGTACAGAGTCAACTGTTTTGTTACAACAAGCAAACATAGACAATAAAAATGTAGTGTACCCAACTATATTCCCTAGGTCTGAATCTTCATTTTATGGATCAGACCAGTCATGGTGGACTGAGAAAGACGGTATGGATGCATACAAAGAAGCGTTGAGTAGGGGAGAAGTTTTTGAGTTTGATACAGAAGAAGAAGCTGCAGAGTTTGCAGAAGGTTCATGGAAGGATGTAAACACCTTAGACTATGAAGCAAAAGAGTTCTTTAGGGGCAGGGGTCTTGACTACGGCACATATAAAAAACAGTTCGACAGGTACGAGGAGTTGATGAACTTAACTACGTTCCTTGAAGATGCTCCATACAGGAGTAAAGACCTTAGCGATCAAGACGAAAAAAAATATTCTGCTTACTACGTGAATGGGAGGCAGAGGTTTGATATTGAAAACCTAATTGAAGAGTTTAAGGAAGAAGCTAATGAGCTTAGACCACTCGTAAACGATTCTGAGTTTAGGACTGCTAGAGAAGATTTTGATTTATACCTTGAGGACGGCTATCAACAAAAGGCAAAGGCTGCAGCTTCTGTTAACCAGGAAGCTAAGTTAATAAGAGACAACATTGAATCACAGTCTTTGCAACTATTCAATGTACTACCAAGTGAGTTAATAAACTTAACTGGTTCTAGTGAAGAAGAAAGTAATCAGATAAATAGATTAATAGAGTCATACGAAGAGTCTAAAAAAATATCTCAGTACGCAGCTGATAAATATCAAATTGCTAAGACATGGTTTGATGCTAAGTCTGACAAGCAATCTCGTCAACAGTATGTTGAAAACTGGGCTGGGTTTAAGAATGAAATTACAAAAGGATTAGCAAATGGTAATGTAGGTAGTGAAATACTAAAAGCTTCACTTGGAATTAATAATTTAGATGACGATGCTACAACAGCAGAAGTCGCTGAAAAAATAGTTGAGTACTTAAATTCTGGTGAGACATCAAGAACAAGTAGGGCGGTTAATAGGTTTCATCAATCAAGAAGTTATCAAGAAATATGGGATGCTTTAAAGGATGACCCACTTGAAATGTCACTAGGTTTGGCAGCAAACAGTTTTAGTCAAATGACTCCCTATGGTACGTATATTATACCCTCTTCCGCAGCAGCAGGAGCAGTAGCAGGAGCAGCATTTGGTGGCCCTCTAGCACCAGTTACTGGTTTTGTAGGTTCGTTACAAGGATTGAAGGTAGGGTTTTCAGCGACAAATGTTGCATTAGAATACACGAATGCAGTAATGGAAGCTGCAAGAAAGAGGTATGATGTGATGAACCCCGCTGAACTAGAGAAAGCACTTCGAGACCCAGATGTGTGGGCTGAAGGTAAGGACATAGGACTAAAGCGTGGACTTACTATAGGTATGGTTGATTATCTATCAGCTGGGTTAGCAGGTAGGTTGTTTAAAACATCTTCAGTCCTTGATGCACCATTAAAAAAAGTATCATACGGCCTTCTTGAAAGAGCTACATATGATCCACTCACGGAGGCTACTGGAGAATTTTTAGCTCAAGTTGCATCAGGTCAAGAAATATCTGGGAAAGATATAATAGCAGAAGCGGTAGGAAGTTTTGGATCAAACACTGCCACTGCTGCTATAAACGTGTACTTAGATTCTAGGGCAAACAACAAAGTTAATATTGCTAACACCCTTAGTACGATTGATGGTATATCAAAAGAATCTGCAAACGACTCCCGTATTGTGAACTGGGCTAACAACATGAAAAAGTTAGGACAGATAGATGAAGAACAGAGTCAAAGGATTATAGATAATGTAGGACTAAGAAGAGAAGCGAGAGATATAGTAAACGTAGGAAATAAAAAATACGACAAAGGTGCAGCCTCAGTTACTGAGGTTAGACTAATGGAGTTGCTTGCCGCAAGAGAAGAGCTATCCTCTACACCTAATCGCCAGTCTGTATTCTCGTCTAAGATATCAGAAATAAATAAAGAGATCAGTGAAATTGCTACATCAAAAAAACTAAGACCTGAAAAAAATCAGACATCACTTGCTTTTATAGGACTGAACGAACAGGCATCATCTACAGATATACGTACGAGAACAAGTAAGTATTCTATTAATGGGAAAGTATTAAACAAGAAACAATTTTTATCAAATATCAAAAACATGAGTAGTCGTAAGCTCAATAATGCTAGTATTATAGTTGATAACGACGAAGAGGTTTATAACATTTTAAAAGATAAGTTCAATGCCATTCAAGATCCAAGCACAGAGTTCAATGCCATTCAAGAGGTTGTACCTGCTGAGGAAAATAAATTAACTAAGGAAGTATTAAGTGAGGAGGAAATTGAGATTTCTGAAGAAGAGGCTAAGAAAAAAATAGCAAAAACCGTAGGGTCTGTAGGAAACAAGGACGTAAATACGAGATGGGCTGATTGGTTTTTAGGAGAGAATTTAGATGCCAAGAGCAATATATCTATAGACCTTCTATCGGATAAAGACTTAAGGGATGGGATGATGTCTAACCTATATCATCTATGGAAAAGAGAAAACAATTCTGACATCAGCTTCAAAGATTTTTTAAATAGCGAAATAACTTTATACAGAGGAGAGACGATTAGAAACAAAGAGAAAGGAGATAATGTAGAGAGAGGTTTTTCGACGTATGAGTTAACAGAAGAGGGAGCTAGTAAGTTTGGGAATGTTTCTTCCGAAACCGTTAAGGTAAAAGACCTGTATGGAGCAGTTGACATGGTAGGGTCAGAGATAGAAGTTTTAAGAAAGACACCTATAAGTCCTGAGATAGCAAACAATGCAATTGCTACATACAATAACAGAGGGTTTGATTCCGAATTGTATGAGCAGTATTCAGATAAAGATGCAAGAATTATAGATGACGCTATGTTAAGAATGAACGATGTTAAAGACTACGAGGGTATCCTGTCTATAATGTCTGATGTATTAGATAAGAAACCTATAAACATAAACAAATATGCCATTCAAGAGCCAAGCACAGAGACGGTGGATGTACAAAAACCTTCCAGAGACAGCGAAAAGATGGGAGAAGGAGACACCAAACTTGACAAACTTACCAAAGAGATTGAGACCAAAGACAAAACTTCGATTGAAGAGGCAGAAGAAACGAAAGTAGTAGACGAAGAGGTTGATACGGAAGCACTGAACGATCTTAAATCTATACTTGATGGAAACGATACTCAGCTTCAGCTTGATGCTACTCCTGAGAGCAGTGAAAGAAAAAAGAATTTAGAGGATAGAGCCACTAAGGTAATGGAAGAAGTTCAACCCGAACTAAGTGAGAACAGCGTGAAGGTTCAAGATACAGGTGCAAAGACAACTACAGTTGTAGTTAAAGAAAACTCAGCACTTGCAGACAAGGTAAAGAAGATGGGCCTAAAAGAATTGATAGGTAAAACAGTAAACCTTGTTATGGCTGACCAGCTAAAGGTGGATGAAAAAAGAATGGGTGGCCCGTTTTTTCCGTTAATGAAAAAGTTATTTGGTAAGGTAGCTTGGGCCTCTATCAGAAGAGTTGATGCAAAGAAGATAGTTCTTGGGGCGATAGGATCTGATTATACTCTAGTGTATAACATGTCACCGTCAGCAGTAGATTCAAATATTGCTACGCTTGATACTCTTATAGAAAAAATTAAAGAATCAACTAAGTCAGAATTAATCTTTCAAGAAATGATGAAGGATATTCAGAATAAGACTTTTAAGAAAAATAAAACGGAACTGATACACAAGATTGCTAGAGAGTCTAATAATCTTGAAGATTTTGTAAAGGGATTTTCAAAACTAGATGTTGATAGTAAGGCTCAGATATTTACTGCCGTACTTCCATCATCATCGGTAGAGGCTTCAACAGCTGTAGGTAAATTATTTGCAGCAGAGGGAATAAGTCAGGAGTCTATTAGGGTAGAAAACACAGAACAGTTTGTATCAGACCTGCCAATGGGTGCTATAACAATGGTTTTAAAAGTAACTGATAAGCAAGGTAAGCCTGTTACAAAAGAAACAGTTGACGAGGCTATTATTAGCCCTGAAGAACAGGAGGCAGAGGGACTTCCTGCTCATAAAAACTACCCTTGGTATGTTAGAGGTAAGGCAGTTGGTATAATGGAGGAGACAGTTCCTTTCTGGAACTTGAGTAAGAAATATATGAATACTATCAACGCTAAGATTGATGGTGCTATAAGAAAGCGTTTTGGAGAACTTAGAGACAAAGAAACTAATGAGGTTAAGAGAGAGGCTGGGACAAAACCGACTACTTCTGCTGAAGCTAGGGGTGGTGCAATGAAAAGTGCAATGGGTTCTTCTTCAGTTAACTTTGAGGTTCAAGAGGCTACCAGCACAATATATCAGCAGTTTATAAAAAAACTAAGCAGAGCATTTCCTAATACGGAAGTTGTCGCTACAGAGAAAGAGTTTAATGAGTTAGTAAAAGATTTGTATGCTAAAAAATTAACAACGAAGAATCAGAAAATATATGGAGCTGTGTACAAGGGTAAGCTTTACTTAAACCCTGCTGCACAAAATTATAACACACCTATACACGAGTTCGGTCACATATGGGCTAATACTGCCAAGGCTATGAACCCAAAGTTATATAACAGGGGTATAGATCTTGTAAAAGGAACTCAGTATGAATCTGATGTGAGAAACAGTAAGTCATACAAGAAGATTACCAAGCAGATGATTGCCGACGGATCAACTAAAGCAGAGGTTGATCAGTATATTCTTGAGGAGGCACTTGCTACTGCGATTGGAGATCAGGGAGAAGCATTTACTCAGGCATCAAAAAATAAAAACTTTAAAAACTGGCTTAGTGAGTTGTTTGATTTAGTCAAGAAACTAACAGGGATATCAAATGTTACAAGCAGTCAGCTAGAGAACATGACTCTCGAAGACTTTACCCAAGCAGTCGTTGTTGACCTATTGTCAGAGAATGAATTGTTTGTTGGAGCAAAAGTTGCACAGCTATCTGATACGTTGCAGCTGAGTATGTCCTCCAATACTTCGATCAGTTCTATTGTAAACCTAGCGAGAGAAGAAAATATTCCAGACGACGCTATAAGACTCTTGTTAAAGGAGAGAGGATTTCGTGCGTCAGAAATTACAGAAGCACTTAAGGTACAGAGAGATCTTCTTACCTATATGCCAAGGGAGTTTGGTAATGTAGAAGGTGGTGCTAATGTTGGTATAAAATTATTTAACGAAATAAAAGATGGTGTTAAAAAGTTTTCTACCCAAGGTGTAAGGGGAGGTATAGGTAAGGAAAGAACTAAGACGTTTGGTGAGATAAGGGCTAAGGCTCAAGAGCTATTAATAAATTCTCGTACATACAAAAGACAAGACCCTCAGATTCAAATGGAAATGAGAGTTGGTTTAGATCGACAGATTGGTATAAGGAATAACTCTAAAATAACAAAAGAGATATCTGCTATAAAGAATATATTAAAGGAAAGAAAGATTAATGCAAATAACATTAATGCCGCACAAAGAAGGCTTAGGAGGTTTATAAGAAAATCTCTTCCTAACTCTACGAACTACAGAAGAAAAAGTATTAATAAATTATTGAAGGCTATCAATGAGACAACGCCTACAAACTTCGTAGCTCAAGCAGTTAAAGTTCTTGATGTTGTTAAGGAACAGCGGCAGATAATGAAGAATAATTTAGTAAGTAAAATGGCCGCTTTAATTAAAGCAAAGGCTAAAACAAAAAAAACTCCATCTGGTAAAAGAAGAAGTGGTGGGCTAGATGCTATAGGTCAGGCTTACTTTGATGTTGCTGACAAGATATTTAAGTTGATATTAAAAAATGATATAGAAGGTCTTCAACAAATGCAGCTGGAAATAAATGAAGAGGAGTACACTAATATTGCTAATGAGATTGAAGCAGGTAATGAAGTAACAGTAAAGCAAAGGAACATATATGACAAGCAGTTAGCCTTAGATACTTTCTCTGACATAATGAACATGGAGCTTGAGCAGGTAGAAGAATTGTTTGTTGATATCAAGAGAGTAAGAAGTGAATCTCTTGCAAGGTTAAACAACAGAAGAGAGGCTCGAAGACTTGAGGTCAATGCTATAAAACAAAAGCTAGATTCTCAGATACTAAATGACTTTGATGTTTTATTTGATAAAGAAGGAAACCCTCTTGACAAGAACCAAATAAAATCTAAAAGAGAATCTGTTAGGTTAGCTTTTTCTCAAGACGGATTTATGGCAGGTCTCAGTGAGTTCCTTAACAGTTTTATGGACAATAGAAAACTAAACGCTAATTCTATTAGTAAGTTTATGAGACAAAAAACATTTCACCTAGGTACTATCACGCAGATCTTAGATAGAAACAGTGAGGGAATGTTCTACAATACTTTTTTCCAACAACTAAATGACTTTGATGAGAACAACCATAAGGGAGTAAAGAGAACGGAATCAAGAATGAACCTAATGGCAGAGAGTACAACAGGTATGCCTTGGAGTAAGTGGAAGTATTCCTTAGGGACAGATGTTGTTAAGTACAAGTTTAAGTCCACTAAGTATAATAAAAATTTTGCAGCTGGTCTAGGTGTTGACCAGGCTATGTACCTGTATGCTCAATCCCTTAATGATGTTCAAAGAAAAAAATTAATAGATCAGAACATAGACATAGAAGCTATAATAAAACAGATAGGCCCAGACAACAAGGCATTGGTTGATCAGTCAGTTGAGTTCTTGTCTAACGAGTACTTCGAGGAGACAAATGATGTATACGTTCAAGCCAACGATGTTAACCTTGGTTACGTAGAAAACTATTTCCCTACAAGAACTTTAAACCAAAGTGAGATAACATCAGAGATGATAGGTAAAGGAGATTTTAATAAAATATTTAGTGCAGAGTATGCCCCTGCATTAAAAAACCGTACTGATAAAAATCAAGACCTTGAAATAGGATTATCTTTTAGTGAGGTAATGGAAGAGCATGTAAGGTCTATGGAAAAATATAAGGCTTATGCGTTAGGTGTAAAGCAAATGAACGAGATTCTAAAAAGTCAATCAGTACAAAACTTACTTAACGAGTCAGGTCTTAAAAGTTTGTTTAGTACTTCTTTAAACTATGCAATCAATCCTGAATCAGGGCCTAGTGTTTCAAATGATTTTGTTTCTAAAGCACAGAGTGCGTTTACAGGATTTGCATTAGCAGGTAAATCTATGCAGGTATTTAAGCAAGCTTCTTCTTTTATCTTTGCTTATGAAAAATACTCTGCAACTAAAAAACCAAATAATATTCCTGGACTAGACCTTGTTATGTTTGTCTATGACTACTTTAAGGTACTATCCAATCTAAGGTCTGAAATTAAAGAGGCTAGGGAGATGTCTGCATTGTTTGATAATCGTATTAAGCAAGGGTTAGAAGGAGATATATTTGGCCTTGAGTCAGGTAGTAAAACCTTTAAAAAAGTAAAGGCCCAACAAGGTAAGCTAGGTAAGTTTAAGAGAGGATACGATACGACCACTGGACTTCCTACTGTAGCTGGTGATATATTAGGTGTACTTGGATACAAAGCTTTGTATAATAGAAGTATTGCAAATGGTATGAGTAAAGCTGAGGCACTAAGACTGTTTAATGACTACAACTCAACTCAGCAAACAAGGAGGGCAACTGAGAAAAATATGATGCAACAGAGTAATGACACGTTTGCAAGGTACTTTACTATGTTTGGTAGCTCAATATTCTTAATACAGAACAACGTTAGCCAATCGGGCATGGCTATAGGCACAAGTATTATGAACAAGAAAGTACCTAAGAAATCAGATATAAGAAAGTTTGTATTAAATTATAGCTTGGGTAACGTGTTGTTTACTACTATGGCATACTCACCTGCACTGTTATTTGCAAAGACTGATAAGGAAAAAGATAGAGCATTAAGAGCTATAAGAGATGCAGCACTTGGCTTAAACCTTTTATATCAGATTCCAATTATTGGGGCGGGATTAGAGAATCTCAGAAATACAATAGATGGGAAAAGAACAATGTCAAGTGATGGTGTCAACCCCTTTACAACTATGACGTCTAAAATTAGTAAAGGAATAAAAGAAGATGGGAAGGCTGTGGGTATATTAAAGCCATTGGGTGGGATGCTTATAAGGATGGATCTTGATGCACCAATTGCTCTCGGTAAGTTGCTAACAGGAAACTTTGATACTAAAAGTGGAGATGGATACGACTTAATAGGTGCATCCAAGTCTTACAGGCCAGGATACGGTATGAGTAATACAACAAAGTCAAAGAGTAGTAAGGCTAAAACAAATCTAAGTGATATAAAAGAGATTGACAGAGACTTATACGATGAGATTAAATCTGCGATGAAAGAAGAGTAGTTGTGAAACTTCTGTGATATTTATTTTTAATTAATTATACAAGTATCTCCATCTATCTCTACAGATTCTGAAAATCCTTGCATAACTAATAGCGGTTGTTGCTTATTTCTTTTAGTCTCTATAGGTACATTACACTTGACATTCACACAAGGGATACACTTACCTTTGTAGTGTACAGTCATGCCCTTTGTCTGCTTCCTATAATGAAAAAAAAATCTGTACTTCTTCATGTGTTACGCTATATACACCCCGTATGCCGCAGTAAGTAACAGCGTGAGGTAGAAGAAGAAAAGGAAGTATGCCGTTGACATATACTTTCCACCCTCATTATGCTTGTTTGTTTGTTTCATCATACCTATAGTTCCATTAGACAGTTTATGGCGGTATGGCCACCGATAACTACACCGCAACCTATCGCCTGCTTCTTGAAGTTCTTGGCGTATGCGGCTGCGTATGAGCCTCCATCTACACCACACCCTACCTGCATACCGAAGACCTTAAAATTCCTTCCCACAACCCACTCTGTGTACGCCTGTGTGTGTATGTGGCCCTGTACAGTGGACATCATATCGTTCTTTGACTTGGTTCTTGCAGTCCCACCCTCACCGTGTACATACTGTACGCCATCGTACACTACCCTGTCTACCCAGTTCCAGTTAGTTCCAAGCACATCGTTGTAGTCCTTGATCCATCGTGCAGGTATCTGAGAGTCAAATGCCTTTCGCATTATTATCCTGTCGTGGTTACCTATACACACATCAGCAGTAGGGAACTCTTCCCTCCACTTAACTATTTCTTGTATGGCAAAGTCAAGTTCGTCACCACCGCCAAGTCCATCAGGGTCTGCGGTATGAAAAGAACTGAAGTGGTTGTCAATAATATCTCCAATCATAATCACCTGATTGCAGTTGTAGTTGGCGTATACCTCCTTGCAATGCTCGAAGTATCCATCCAAAGTGAACGGAGCGTGAAGGTCTCCAATGATTAGTATACGTCTCTCATTCCTGTTTAGGTTCTCGAAAGCTTTACGCTTGTTACCATACAGCCTGGGTCGTATCTGATCTTTATATGTCATCGGTTAGGGATTGAATTAACTCCTCCATTAGGATGCATATATGCCTCGCCTTGTCCTTGGCAGAATGGTTGTCACGTTCCATTAGGTCTTCGTAGATTTCGTTAGTAAGGTCGTGAAGGTTGTTGCACACGTAGTTTATGTGCGTAATTACTTCTACATCCTTGCGAGATACTCCTGACATATTATTCCATCAACTGCTTTAATTTGGAGTTTGATATGGACAGCTGTAAAGTTAAACTTTTTATTTGACTTTCTAGGTGTTTGATCTTATCTTTTTCAGATAAAAAATATATACTGTCTGACCCGCCAAACCATTCCTCCACTACGGTGCTGTATGTCTCCTTTATTTTTGGGTCGTTCTTAATGTAGTACGACCACTCAAACAGGCTGTGAAGAACAGAGGCATGAGACTTGTCAAAGAAGAATCCTATCTGCTTGTACGTTAGGTTTAGGTACGTCCTCATTGCCATGAAGCAAGCTGCCCTGGCATATATGACTGGCCTCCTCCTGCTCTTGGCAAGAACATTTACACCAAACCTCTCTGACGTTATCTCTATCAGTGCGTTAACTCTTTCTCTGTTAAGGGTACTTATTTTCATTGTTAGATTTGATTGTTAGGTTTAAATTTAGTAGGTCTAGGTACTCGTCCATGTCAACGATACACACGTCTGTTAGCGTAGGCTTGCCGTCAGTCACGTACATTATCTCAAACACAAACGGAAGGGGTTCGTCAAAGAACGTTACCATTCCTGCAAAGATATAGGTACAGATATCGTTTGGCTCAATGTCAGGCATGTTGTAGTCTATGAACAGTGCTATCGCATATGCCTCGCTTGGTAACATATCCTCCAACCCATCTGTGTATCCTATCTCTATGTCATATTTACTAACCTTTATAGACTTCGACTTTAACTCCATGCTTCTGTAGTTCTTGTATTCTGTACTCCTGTAACTTAGATAGCTTTCCCTTTGGTTTCTTAACCTCTATGAACTCCACGTCAGAGTTCTTTGGTATGGCTATCAGGTCAGGTATACCGTTCTTGTTTGTTAGCTTTAGCTTGATGACGTAGTATCCCAGTGCCTCTAGCTCCTTGATCTTCTTTAACTGTATCTTCTGTTCGGTCATTAGACTTGTTTCTTTTCTAAGTGTTTTATGTCTGAGTACCTAACCTTTACTATCAAGTCTTTCTTACCCCACCTCTTTCTTGTATAGAACTTTAAATACTCCTTGTTGTTGTCAATAAACTCAGTAACGTTTTCCTCAACAAAAGCAAGTAAATCTTCTCTAAGGTACATAGAAAAACAATTTATATCCTTAACAAACATTGCCATGTACTTGGCCTCACCTCTCAGAGACCCTTTGTTTCCTTTTGTGTTAGTGTACTCAAGCCAAATATCTTTCTTCTTTCCCTTAACATCTACTCCGTAACCGTCAACATAGCAATCAATATGCCTAAAGTAATCATCTTCTTTTGAAGACTTGACATATTTCATGCCTAAAAAAATTACTTTTTCTCTAAACAAGTCCTCGTAGTAGTCTCCAACCTTAGTAGATATCTCGTACCGTTCTTTACTTACCTCCTCCATTATAAATCTAAAGTTAGTGAATCTCTTTTAAAGTGGTTCAAGGTGTAGCTCTTTTTCTTTAGCACCGTTTTGTATATCTGAGACTCTATGCCACCCTTGGAGAACACCCAGTAGATTTTATTACTGAGCCTCTCCTTGGTTGTCATCCTGTCCCTGCTCTGCCAGTAGCTTGTGGCACTGAAGTCTATGTTGTAGTACACCAGTGCCTCTGCCTGACGCAGGGATATACCTTCACGCCCACTTACAATCTGTAGTGCTATGGTCTTGTCGGTGGAGTTAAACGTCTCAAGGTCGGTGCATAGCTGATCACCGTACACTTGTTTCAGTGCATTGAGTTCCTCCTTAAACTTGTAGAATATACCAATCTTCTGCCCTCCAAACCTTTCCTTTATGTAGTTCGCCTTTGACAGGTCAACAATCATTGACTTACCAGACTCAAACTTTACAGTGCCAGAGCATAGCTGGTGTACCTTGCTCATTAGTTTTACTGGGGTGTCTGCTAGCAGTACCTCGTACTTGCCCTGTATCACCAGATCCTTAGTGATCCTCTTGATCATCTGCTTTGTCATAGGCTCTAATTCCACGTACAGCACCTCCTCCCTCGTGTCAACCACAAAACCAGCCTCCTTCTGGGTGTATGATATTGTGTATGGCTTCATCTCCTGAATTATAGACTCCTTGCCATCACTGTAGTCAGTGTTAGGTAAGCCATTAAACATTCTCTGCCTAGTGTTCACGTATTCGTTTGCAAACTTGTAGAAGTTTTTAAACCTAGCGAACGGGTTGCCAGGAATGAAACTCACCTGGTGATACATCTGACAGTAGGACTCTGGTGTGGGTGTACCTGACATTAGTATTACCATCGGCTTATGTATGCGTACAAGTCTTGACACCTTCACACACCGCTTACTCTTTATAGCGTACCTACCTATCGAGTGCGCCTCGTCTAAGATAATAACATCCCACCCTATATCTGGTATCTTATGTAGGGACTCGTAGTTGATAACGAACAGTGCAAAGTTGTTAGGGCATAGCTTGTCGTAGTCATCTGAGATGCTTGACATTGCACCCTTCTTAGTTACGAACAGTACATTCTCTACGTCTAGCTTGCTGCATATACCCAAGCTCGTGAGAGTCTTTCCTGTCCTCACCTCCATGGCAAGGTACAGGAAGTTATGGTTCTTTAAAACCTCTAACCCTCTCTCTATTATTTCCGACTGATAGTCTCTGAACTTGAACATTAGAATAGGTCTGTTTGTATTTCTAGTTCATGCTTGTACCTAAACCTTACCCAACGTGACTTTGCCTCACGACCTTGCTCTGGTGCTACGTCATACTGGAACTGACTGAAAGCTACAACCCACTTCCCAAACATTGTACGGCTAATAGTCATCTTAGACTTTGGTGCAAAGTCTGGGTTCTCCTCAATGAAGTCATGGTATAGCTCAGACTTACTTACCTTACCGCCTGGTCTAAGCTTGTCGTGTATACGTCCGTTTAGTATACCACACCACTCAATAAACTCATGGCAGGTCTCAGCAGCAAGCTTACGTATCCTAAGGTTAACAAAAGTACTCTTGATTAGACCCTTTGCTAAGTACATTTGCAGGCACTGTATCATGTAGTTATCAAACTGACACCACTCATCATCGTTCCAGTCCCCAAACATCATCTTACCAAACTCCTCAAGCGGTGTGTAGTCCTTGTTGTAGTGGTGTGCTAACTCAAGTTCCCACTTACGCCTCTCGAATGAATTACCCTTACCCTTGATTGCGTAGTTGGTTGTGATGGCAACCTTCGGTGACTTGCTGAATGGAATCTTTATAGCATCCTTGTTCTTCTTCTCTAGCGTAAGGCCCTCTGTTACTACAGAGAACAGACGCTCAAAGTCAAAGTGTTTTCTCACGTCATCAAACGTTAGTATCTGCGTATCAGCAGACACAAGCTGGTAGGCAAAACTCTTCTCGAAGTTAAACGACTTTCCGTCTATGATAACAACCTTCTTCATGTGGCTCAGTCCATTGATCCAAAGACCCTTGCCGCTACCACCCTCTGGGTTGTCTGATATTACCTCATCGTTTAGTATAACTGCGGGGCAGTACGCTAGGTTCTTCCACCCATGTAGCATGTATCCTATTGTACTCTTCATGGAACGAGTTCTCTCCTCATCCCCTCCGCTTATGTTGGATATAAACTTCTGGTAGTCGCAGTCTATACTATCGCAATGGGCAAACTCTCTGTCTATGACATGGTCTTTCCACACGTACCCACCGAGGTCTATGTAGTCTATCATCGTAACGCTGTCCTCCTTTATCTTCACCGCCCCATTACGGTAGTACAGGTACGATGTGTCCTTGCTGTCCTCAATGAAGTACACCTCTATTGACTGTAGTAGTGTTAGGAAGTCCTCCCTAAAGTAGCGTGTATGCTCCGCAAAGTAGTTGTAAACAGAGCTGTCGTCAACGGTGAGTAGGTGTTCGAGAATAAAGTCCTTGATGTCCTTCTCTGAGGTGTGGTCTATTAGGTTGTTAGTTACCTTGACAAACACGTAGTTCTTGCTACCCTGTGGACAGAACTTATAGAAACCATTGTCCTCAAGGAATTGCTTGAATAGTATGTGTACCATCTTGATAGTACCCTTGTCGTTCTTTGTCCAGAACTTATGGGTGCTGTCCTCCTCGTCTATCCTGTTCACCACGTTCTCCGCAATGATTGGGTCAACATCGGTCAGCTGATCCTTGATCTCCTTCTTAGAGAAACCACGGGCAAGCTTAACCTTTATCATGCTTACCTTGTCCTTGTCCTCGTAGTACTTAGTTCCAAAGTTCTGAATGTTTGAGTACGCTGAGTCAATGGTTCTCTTTATCTCTTCAGCCTTGAACGTCTCTGTCTCGAAGCTTGATAGTATGTACGAGGCTAGGTTTCTGTTTATACCGAAGTCATTAAATGCTGCCGCCAGTATGTACACGTTGTTGTTCCTAGTACCCTCAGACATTGGGAACTTATTCTGCCACCACTTGACCAGTATCTCTACGATCTTGTTCTCGTCAGTTATTGGTATGGTCTGCACACCAACGTGTTTTACTATCTCATCGTAGCTCTTGTCCTCTAGCTTGTCCCACACGCTCGCATTTTCATTAAAGTATAGTAAGGGGTCATAGCTCTCGTAACAGACCCGTGAGACGTTCTTACAGGACTTGTCGAAGTACTTTGAGCCGAAGTGTTTCTCCAGTCCATTGAAGTAGTTCTTGTGGTTCTCTGGGATTGGTGGTATCTTGACCACCGCCTTGAGTCCCTTCCCACTTGGTGATATGAACGCTGCGTACACGTACTTGCTCTGCGCCAGTACCTCCTTCTGGGATAGAAGCTCTCTGTTGTTTGGGTAGCCATCAAAGTCTAAGCATATCAGTCCGCTGTGCTGAGTCAGTGACTTGTCGTTACGCTTTGTGAAGATGCCACTGAAACATATTGCAGGTAGCTGCTGCTTTAGTAGGTCTCTCTTCTCCTTGTCCTTCTCTGAACGTATACCCTTTATGATATCCTTAGATGCCCCATCCCTTATCCTTTCGATTATAACATCGACATCCCTATAGAAAGGCTGAGAGGTATCCTTTATGTCTTTGAATATAGTAATTTCCATTTATACTATTCTTTTATATTTATATATATTATTCTTTTATGACTACAATGACAATAAAAATATATAAATATATATATAAAAAAGAGTAGTAGTATATATATTTCTATAGTTCTATAGTAGAAGATAAGTTTGTCATTGGGTCATCGAAAAAAAAGGGGGCAGTCATAAAGACATCCACCCCCACTTAAAACAACTAAACTGATCTTTGGTATCCTAGAACGGCAGGTCACCATCGTGCGCCATCTCAACCTGCTTTGGCTGAGGAGTGGCTGCCTTCTGTTCTGGCTTCCATGTGTTCACGGATACTGCGTGTGTCTTGCCGTAATCGTCAACGGACTTTTTCTTTGAGACCTTTAGCTTCGTGTACCACTTTCCGTTGTACTCGAACCTGTGTTCCTGTGGCAGGTCTGTTAGGCATACAGAGATTTCAATTAGGTCTCCGTCAAACTTTTCTGTTCCGCTGCCTACGTAAATTGCTTTCTGATCGTTACTCATGTGTAATAAATTTAATGTTATGCTCCAAGAAGTTAATAGCGGCACAGATAATCTTGTCCTTATCTGCACGGCTAGTACAAGTATTTGGAACTTCTACTTGTATTTTATTTATGGGCTTACTAAAGGCTCTCACGATAGATGAAGCTATCGAGGTCACCCTCTCCCTTGTCTGTGAAAAACTTTTTATATACCTTGATTGCATTTTCTACCTTTTCACGCCCACTCTCTATAAACTCCTCTGAGCAGTCAGCTATCTTAACCTCCAAGCTACTCTTGTCGATTACAATAAACCTCATGGGCTTGTTAAATAATGTCTGATAAACGTATGCCTGTGCATCGTAGCAGTACTCCTTACAAGACCAGCGAAACTTATGCACGTTGCTTGATGTCTTTAGGTCGTACACGTAGTCCTCTCCCAGTATGTCGCACTTACCCTTCCACTCCACTCCACCTATGTTGGTTATGTTGGGGACTTCAAACCTATTACGGCTGTCGTATATCATCTCGTGTAACTCAAAGTTAGACTTGATCTTGTCAGCCCACCTGTTAATGGTCTCCACCTCGTGAGATAGTAGCACGTCATACTGGTGCAAGTTGTTCTCTGCCGTGTATCCCTTGAACTCCTTGTTGTTACGTGTCTTCACGTCTAAGACGTGGTACGTTTCAAGTTTCTCTGGCTCGAGCATCAGCGTGTGAAAGTATCCACCCTGTATTAGTGGTAGGCTCTTGTCCATCTTTCCGAACCTTGTCGGTGAGTATAGGAGGTTTCTTACGCTTGATGCAGACAGGTACTGCTTACCAAACTTTCCGTAGTAGTCTTCATCACTTTGTAGCCTTCTTAGTACTTCCTTTTTTTCCATTGCTTAACTGATTTTTGATTTCTAATTTAACCTCCTCTGATAGGGTGTATCCCTTGCTTATAGACCCAATGATCCATTCAAACCCCTTTGACTTATTAGCCTCTATAAAGCCTAGCATTGATTCCCACTTGTGGTCTCCAACCTTGAGTGTGTACTTCCCCTTTGTCTTTACAGGTGCAGCCTTTGTCTCGTTGTCCCATGACTTTGTAGTGTCCTCGTCTATCCATAGAGATAGTCCAAGTCCATGCAGCGCAATAGCCTTAGCCGTTGACCTCTGTATAGCCGTGTTGACATTAAACGAGGTAAGCTTTGTTAGTGGTATGGCTCTGTTTAAGTTATCTAAGACTGGCAGGTAGTCTATGTGTTCCATGCCGCCCACTACTATGCCAACCTTTACATTGGCAAACTTACCATCCGTAAAGTATGGCACACCTTCTGCGTTCTCGTATACTATACGTTGTGCATCTGGGTAGTTCTGTTTCAGCACGTGCCATGCCCATGCCCATGATAGGTACTCAAACCTACCCTTCTTTTTTACCTTGTCGGCAACTGATATCTTGCCGAGTGTCTCAAATGTGTTCTGTGATTTCATTGATTACTTTTTTGATTGATGAATACTTTTTTAATAAATTATCTCTCCTTGTCTTCATGTACTTGATGTGCTTGTCGTTCTTTCGGGTGTTCATCTCCTTCTTGATACGATCCTCAACCAGACCAAGCTTGTATAGGCAGTTACTTAGGGCAAGGTGGTTAGCACCATCGACCCACCCATGCTCTTGTAGTAACTGGTACTCGTCATGGTCGCACTCCTTGTAGTAGTCTCCTCCCTTACCCATGTTCAGAATCTGTATGTCTTCGCCAAACTTCTTTAGCTTCACGCCATGTCCTATGATTGACAGACCATTCCTTTGTTCTGTTATGAGGGAGTCACTCTCGCTGAGTGCTTGTTGGTATAATGTTTCTAGGCTATACATCTGTTTTCTTTACTTCGTTAACAATAGAGGAGTAGTCCTCGTCCTTTAGGTTATTTATGGCACGATTGTATCCATTGTAAATCGTGCTATATCCCACATCGTATCCGTACTCGTTTAAGAACCTTACTATTGAAGAGATACGCATCGGTCTCTCCAGACATAGGAAGTATAGCATCTGCCTTGCGTCAACTATATCACGCTTCTTGGTCTTCTTGAATAACTCATTGAGGCTTAGATTAAAGTGACTAGCTACCGCCTCTGCATAGCTGTCAAAGATTTTCTTCTTCATGTTCTTTTTTTTAATAAATTAAATTAATTTCTACTCTATCTCGGAGTGACACTCCCTTGCGTAGTCGTATAGGTCATCGATTATGTCCTTGTCAAGGTAGTCGTAGTAGAATCCCGTTAGGTCAACCCCGTTAATTAATACCTGCTCGACCTCTAAGTCTTCGTCTATCTCCTCCTTGAACTGACTAGCTTCAACCTCGTATGTGTACTCGATCTCTATTGTGTACTGCTCGTCCACGTTCTCTATGGTGTACCAGCCAGTATGTTTTCCTTGTCTCATAATTATTTATTTTTACAAATGTAATAAAGTTAATCTTAAAAAAAGAATTTATTCGAGTAAAGTTGACCATTCCTTGGGATTAATTCCATCGACTAGACAGATACCAGTTTCAATATCTTCCGTTAGTGTGGCATACCTTACGGTATTTGGACATACGTACTCTCTCTCGTAGATATATATTCTGTTGTCCATCTCGTCAGCATCCCTAGATGTCTCTTGGAATCCATGCTTGGCTAGTGACTGGCTAACTTGCTTGTACGTGTAGTTCATTTCTTCCTTGGTCTGTGCTTCCAAACCCTCCGTACTATCATTATATAGATTATACTGATAGCCACGAACTGAGGCTCTCTGCTGATTAATATTAGCAGAAAGTGGCATAGTATTGTAACCACCGCTGCTATAAATAAGATGGATAATATTAGTTTTATTTTCTTCATCTCTGTTTAGTTTTTAGATTCAATATATCTTCTAAAAGCAATAGCTACATCCCCATCGTGCCAATGGATTTTATCGGCAGTTTCGTCAACATCATCGACAACAAAGTTTAATATTTCATCAAAATTATCTGGTACGTCTATTGTTATTCTGTCAAAAATATCAATCAGCATACCTGCTATTTCTTGTTTTTTCCGTAGTGCAGCGTTTTGTTTCGCCATCTCGAGGGCTTGTTTACTGATATCATGATCTCGAAATCTATCTTTGAAGAACTCTATAATTCCCTCTATAGTTTGATCATCAAAGTAGTTTACGAATAACTCATGTACTATCGTATCCTCTTGTACATCTTGGAGTACTTCATTTAATTGGTCTATTATTTTTGAATCGTGTCCGTTGTAATACGTTCCTATTCTTGCTGAATTATAAGTCATTTCTGTTTAGTTTTTTAGTTATATAATCTAAGGTCTTCCATCCGTATCATACGAGTGTCCTTATCGATCAGGTGTCCATACTTCTTATAAGCCGAATCATACGTCATCTCCTTGTTTGACTGGACTAGCTTATGGACATGTATCTGTGTGGTATGTACTCTGATATTGCTTTTGAATGCCATTGTTAGTGTAATTTTTGGTTATATAAATTTATTTGAACCCAAATGCCCCCCTACCTTTATCTCTTCACATTCGTACCTAAACTCCTCATCTGATTCTGAATCCTCGTGACCATTATGGTCGTACAATCCATTTCCTATAACAAATTCTGTTTCATTTAGCTTATGGTCTAACTTGTCTACCCACCTATCTTCAATAGATAGTAGATAGTCTTCAATACCATCAGCTTCGATTGATTTAGGTATCTCTATTTCAAGTTCTACAAACTTGTGGTAAACCGTACGTTGTTCTATTTTTACTTTCACTTAATGTAATTTTTGGTTATATAAATTTATAATATTATTGTCTTCCAAGTCCATTGCTTGAGGATACTTGTCTACGAGTAACTGGGTAATTAACTCCTTTATGATGTCTCGTGCATCTGACTTATGTTCATAGGATATTAACCTCTCAGATATCATCCTAATGGTAATCTCTTGTGCAATAATTGATACTATGCTGCTACCAATTTTCACAACTCTCTTTGGATGTTCCATACATTTAGCCTTTCGTTAATTAATGTTTCGTACTCATCGAACTTATCGTTGTAGTAGTCTTGCGCCTCTTCTGTAAATATTATTACACCATCGCTTGACTCTGTGTAGGTCTCTGCTCCAAAATTCATCTCAGTAATATGTGTAGCCAACTCGTCTACACACTCGAGGAAATTACTATCGCATACTAGGTTTTTTACGCTCATTTTTCTATTGTTTTAATTGTAAATAATATGACTATTATATAGTCTTGATTTAGTGTAAAAATAGTGATTACATTTCAAACTACCAAATAATCTTTTCAATGATGTCTTGGTAGTATTGTTTCATGTCGAGCAATTCATCCTCAGTAGGAGGATTAGTCTTGCTATATGTGATTATGTCTTCAACGTCTATATACCTACCAGTATACACAATAGATTTAGATTGGTAGCTATACATCATGTGTTCCATCTCTTCCACGTTAAAGTGAATTGCCGTAAGGAATACGGTGTCGGTATTTACCCACAATTCTATCGTCTCGGTGTACGGATAGAAACTGCTATTGCTTTTCTCTTCACAGAATGCTAAGATCCCTATGAATGATATGATACTGAGGACTAGTAGTACTTCATTTACTTGTCGTGTCATCTTACTTAGTTTTATTATTGTTAATAAATTCTTTCGCTTCCTTGTCTGATACGAATACTTTGCATTCATCACACCTTTGTATCTCTTGAGTATTGCTGCTCGTATTGTATGTATCTATCCATCCTTGGTCATTACACTCTTCACAATTCAACTTATTTGAATTGTACCATATAATAAAATCTACTACCGCTTGGTATGTCACATCCAATTCATTACTGCTTAGGCATTCATCAAAGTACCCTACCTTACCTACGTTTTCAAAAAGGTAATCGTCTATCTTCTCGACTACTGGCTTTAACCATCTCTTCCAATCCTTGTGATAGGCAAGGTCTACGTGAGTTCTGTGGTTGTCCTCTGAGTACACATAATTAGTGTAACCATACGCTTCATAGGATTCTATGCCCATAAACTCGGCAATTAATTTGTTTGATTCCATCTTTATTTAATTATTTAGTTAGTTAATAAAATATAGGTGTGTTTTCTCCATCTTCATTTTCAGCAACAACATAAAAGTTATCTTCATCATTATATCCATCATCTGTAAGTAATGCGAGAAAATCTTCAGCATCACTTAGATTTTTAAAATATCTTGTGTAACCATTCTTAGTTACTATATCTAATCCACTATAATATTCTTGTATATAGTATTTCATCTTAATTATTTTTTAATTGATTAATAAATTTCGTAGGTAGAGAGGGAGTCGAACCCTCTCTATGTACCATATACCTATGCACCCATGTTGATAAGCCACCAGAGGGCTAATATGATTACCAGTTGTAATTTTAGCAGGTCGGAAAACTTGATCTTGTTGTTCATAATTGTTGTGTTTTAGTGAGTAAATTTTTTCCCATTCTGAGGGTTATTGATTAGTAGATTGTCGGCTAAGTTATTGCGCCATTTCTTTGACTTTGATAGCTTTTTATATGAGTAAGATTTATACGATCCATCTGGCTTGATTACATTCAAGTATGTATTGCCTTGCGGCATGTAATACTCGACCATGATGTCACTACCAACGTAGGACACGATTATTCCTAACCGACGTCCTTGATTACGTTCTATCCATATCCTCTTACCTATGCGATCATCATTTTCAGCAAACCTTTCCTTATGGTCCTTAATTATCTCGAAGAACTCGTCAATAAACCCTTGTGTCATAATACCGCTCTGGTGCTTAATAATCCCAAATAATGGCGATAGTGATGTCTCACGTGATAGGTAGTCCCTTAGTGAGTCTAGGTCTCTGATTGTAGCCGTATAACCCTCATCTATGACTACCTCTATGTATTGTTTCATGTTTACCAGACGCTCTTCTGCTCTGGATAGATCGTCCTCATCGACTACGTAGTACGTGCAGTCTGTATAATTAGCAAAATTAGGGTAGTCCTTGTGATCCCTATGATCCCTCCAAATTCCCATATCATTGTTTGGGTACTTATCTTCGTACCAATCCAATCGGTCTTTAAGCGAGGCATCATCTTGCATGGACTCTAGTAGCTGCAACCCATTGTCGTGTCTCTGGTACTCTCTGGAGGTCATTGACCACTCTCTGAATAATAGTTTCATTTGTTAGTTATTTTAAGTGTCGAGGAATAGCCCTCTACGACCAATACCCCACCCTAATTACAGAGTGAGGTTGGGGTCGGTCAACTGGTTTGATTAGCCCTTTACTTCTTCTTCATAGATAGTCTCTCCAGTTTCGTTACACACTACTGAAACAATACCTCCCTTGTAATCCTCAAAGTAAGATGTATTAGTACCATTCCAAGTAGCTATGTAATCCTTGCAGTATTCTTTAGATTCTTCAAATCCCTTTGCATTAGTATCGTTATCATCATTGAAAAAAACGTCGTAAGTGTTAGACATGTTTGTATTGTTTTTAAGTGTCGAGGAATAGCCCTCTACCACCAATGCCCCACATCATTTACGATGCGAGGTTGGTGGTCGTTTAACTGGTTTGATTAGCCTTGGATATAGGCTACTACCTTGGATGCCATTTGCATGGCGTAGATGCATTCTTTTGGCTTGTCTGTAAGGTACTTGCACCAACCCTTGATATAGGCTTGTGAGTTGGTTATATCGTCAACTGGACTCAGTCCCAGAAGACCGCAGATGTACATGCAGCTGATCTCGGCTACCAGTTCTTCCTTGGCATAGGTAGCGTCACCCCATTTAACGACCTCTGTGAGGCTCTTACGATTGAGTCTGGACTTGTGTCCAGTCGAGTGCGCTAACTCGTGGAATAGCACCTTGTAGTAGCTATCAGAGTCGACGAATGTTTCTATTTT
>JACKZZ010005924.1_pt1 | contig 37239 bp, 16 predicted proteins | sample 8027871 | NCBI WGS metagenome assembly JACKZZ01 (sample SAMN15724774, study PRJNA655200) | protist metagenome | isolation source: fluorescence activated cell sorting (FACS) single amplified genomes of... | place: USA: West Boothbay Harbor, Gulf of Maine | collected 2000-07-19
ATTTGCTGTAGATTTAAAGAATGTGCATGGTTTATCTAAAAACCATCCAGAGTTAAATGCTGCTTGTGGACAATGGGCTGCAACAGCTGCCCCATCCGCATACGGCCAAGCTGCTGGTTGGCCTGAACTTACATGGAATTTTTTTATGTACGACAAAGGAAATTTACGCATTGCTGTATGGTCAAAGCAAAAGCTTATTGGTGTTGCAGCAATTACGCCATTAGATATGCTACGATGTCCTGTAGACAAAGTAGGTGGACGTGATTTATTAACTCCATTGTATGATGAAGATAATAACACAGAAAAAACTGGTAAACTTAAGATTAGATTTTTTATGGAGAGTATTCATGATGATCCTCCAGTTGATAAACATGCTTATTTGCCTCTTCCTGTTTTTATTGAACCACCAATTCTTCTTACAGTGTACACAGTTGCTGTTATGGAATTACGAAATGCGCATTTATTTAGCAAAAATTCACCATTTATTAAAGCAAATTGTGGAAATCACTATCAAATATCTGATCCTCATTTTAATGCTGGTACATCTGCAAAATGGGAAAATATGATGTGGAGTATATACATGAACGATAAAGCATCATTAAAAATTTCTGTACAATCAGACCGCACCGTAATAGGTTTTGTCATTTTACGTGCTAGATACTTATGTGGATTACCTATTGACAAGTATGGTCTGACAGCTGTTGAAATGGATCTTGAAGATGGACGTAAAAGTATCGGAAATAGTGGACGTATTCGTTTAATTTTACGACTAGAAGCAGAATTCAGAGAAGAGGAAGTAAGCGACGACGAAGAGCTCGAAGACGAAAAGGAAGCTAGATTGAACATGATTGTTCGTAAAGATCTCAAAAACGGAACAGAATCTGAAGTACTTATCCCAAAAGTCACACATGTTCAAATTCTTGGAGTATCTGTTCGTGATTTACGAAGTATGCATACATTTGTAAAAAATTCACCACAAGTTGTATTACAATGCGGTGACTTTACTGAATCAACAGTCACACAAACATATAGTGGAAAGGGTGCTAGTTGGTTGGATCTTTCGTGGCTATTTTATATTACCCAAACAAGTACAGTCAAGGTGACCATTAACAGTGGTAGCCATAAAATTGGAAATATAGAATTTACAACCCAAGAATTGTATTGTATCCAACCTGATGATTTGGGACGTATTTTAATAGAAAAACCAATACTTTTTGAAGGCGAAACATATGGACATTGCAAGTTACAACTTTTACTTACTAATGAAACAAATGCACTTAGGAAGGTTAACAAAGCTGATGATCCTGACGTAGATTTTAAAAGATTCGATCACCTTGCAGACACCGGCGAAAACCTTGGAACGAAATCTCTAGTATGTCCTATTTTATGTAAAGTATCAGAAATTGCTGTAATGGACGTTGCTCCAATACATGCAGGTGTTATCAAAAATTCACCTTATGTGCAATTAGCCTGTGGCGGTTTTACTCGTGAAACGAATAGTAAACACCGTGCTGGCGCAGATGCTTTATGGGAAGGCGACGACGTTGATTGGAATTTTGTTATCGCTGATGATACAAGTATTTTGCAAGTTACTGTACTATCTGGTTGGAGTAGAGCAGGAACACTTAGTCTTAGTTGTAAAGATTTGATGGTTATGCCTAGAACAAGAGAAGGTAAATTAGTGCTACAAGGTTCAATGCTCAAAACAATACGTAAAGCAGCTTTAGATGAAGAGTATGTAGTATCTGTTGGGCGTGTACGCATAACTATGACTGTAGCCCCATATGTAAGTGAAGAAGAACAAGCCACACAGGAAGCTGAAGAACTTAAAGTACTCCATGAAAAGTACAGCGTGCCGCGTGTATTGGCAACGATGGATATATTAAAGATTGAGATAAGAAATTGCGCTCAAGTATACAGTCTTTTCTTGAATTCACCACAAGTACATCTTAGCTTCGGTTCATATGCAAATAGCAGTGTATGCGCTTTTGATGCAGGAGCTCATGCTGTTTGGAACAATCTTAACTGGTGTGATGTACCTATTCGTGATAAGGCAATTTTAGTTGCAGATGTCGTAAGTGGTAATGAAAGACTCGGTTCTTTGAAAATCACATCTCAGGAATTTATACGTATGGTACCAGTAGCTGCTGGGAAACGGGATTCTCTTGGTAATTTGCTTATGGAAATTTCAGGACAAATTATTGATGGTGATTACGCAAAAGGTGACATTGGAGTAATATGTCGTATAAATCGTGATCAGATACAGTCCATTGCAGAGTTGCAAATGATTTTGGGTTCAGGTGGTTCTTTGGCTGGTGTAGAATCTGCAATGACTGGAACCACCGCAACTGGACGTTTAAACGCTCATATTGACGCTAAGCGCACACCTATGCCGCCAACTGGTAAGAATAAGTTCGAATATAATGCAGAAGATCCAAATTATAACTATACAACAAGTATGACCAAGTATTCAAAGGCAGGGTTTAAAGTTGATGGTAATGCAAGTGGGTTCGTAGGTACACATTTATCTGTAGACAATCAGACATTTGATGGATCTACCATTGCTGATAATGATATTGGTGGTAGTGTAGTCCACGATCCTGGACTTCAAAGTCCTGGAGGAAGCACTTTAGATGGAGGTGGATTTTTAGGTGGTGCACTAGAAGGTGGACATAGCACAATAAGTAATGTAACACCAGGTTATGTTCCCACAGCTGATGATGGTGCTCATATTCGTGACCAATACAGTGCTATCACAGCCCCTGATAGTCAAACTATTGTTACAGATCCATCACATCCAGATTTTCAGTTGTTAAAGGAACAGTCGATAGCGACAGTTGCATCTGATGAGAGTAAGAACAGTAAGGATGATCTGGGCAAGGATCTTGATAATCGATCTGAGCTTTCAAAAGATGTCAAAAAGAATACATCCAGTGGTGACAAAGAGAGTAAAGGATGTGTCGATGAAACTGCCCTTGAAAAAGCTGAAGAGGAAGATGCCTTCGATACCTCAAATTTACCTTTGACATTTAATGCTAGTTTGTCTCAAAGTATATCTCATATAGTTGAAGCTTCAGACGACAAAGATTCTGTTATGTCAGAAGAAACTGCACAACTTGACCCAGATGACGCAGACGAAGAATATTTAGTCCATGATTCATTGCAATCTTTAGTAGGAAAGCAAAGCATGTTGTCACAATCAACTCCAACTCCTGTAGCAACTCGGGTACATGTGATGTCCATTAATGCAAGCAATCTCAAACATGCTCATACTTTTAAGAAGAATTCTCCGATGATTACACTAGAATGTGGTGATTTCACGACAAAAACTAAAGTCGCTGAAAAAGCTGGACAAGAAGCAAAATTTAGTGATTTAGGATTTGTATTTGTTATGCGTCGTATGACATTTCTGCGATTAAATGTTTATTCACATAGTACAATAATAGGTTCTGTAGCAGTTAGCACAAGAGAACTTTTGGGAATACCGAAAAAAGGTGGAAAAACTGTATTTAAGCGTAATATCCAATTAGATGGAAACGTGACGGGAAAACTAAAAATTGTAGTTGGATGTGACACAAGAGAGTCTATTGGCCTTGATGAAACTTTATCGCAGGTAGCCTCTGATAAACAAAAAGAATATAAATCAAAATCATTGACTGGATCAATGACTGCAGCTCAGCTGCGTAACCCACCAAAACAATCAATAGTTAGTGATGCTGTCAAAAAGAAATTGCTAAAATCAGCTGATTTACCTTTAAGTGTCCATGTTCATAGTATTGCATGCATTGATGTTATACCAGTACATTACTTAGTACCCAATTCACCTTTTGTCCAAATGAGTATGGGTCCAAGTCTGAGGCCAATTTGGAGAAAAAGAACGAAAAGTTCTTTCGGGGCAGGCTCAAATGCAAATTGGACTGATTTAGAATGGGCATTTGATATATTTGATCCAAATGAAACAATTCAACTTTCTGCATTATCGGGTGATACTAAAGCTGGTACTCTAACGATGACTGTGAAGGAGTTATTATCTATTCCACGATCAGCTCAAGGTTATACGGAAATATCAGGTAAACTATGGACTGATGATAAGCTAATTGCAGGTCAAGTTATTGTAAATATGCTACTAAAACCATTTATGTCTGATGAAATGAAAGAACAAACTAAAAAGAGAATCGAGATGGAATTTGCTCTGGAAGGAAAAACACCACGTCTTCTATGTTATCTTTCAATCGATGTTATTACTGTAACAGATATGACTCAAATTTACAAATTAGTAACTGTTCGTGCAAATATGGGTAATTGGAAAGGGAGACCTGTAACTGAAAGTACTAAAAACAAAAAAGGTATTATAGTTTGGGGTGATTTAAATAATAATGGTTGGGAACCAGCGTGTGTTTATGAGCGATCGCCTCTTTTTTTCGAAATTGAAGGTGGTCAGCAAACTATTGGTACTGTCATGTTTAAACCAGACGAAATTATGGCACAACCTGTAGATGAAGAAGGTCATATGGTTATATTTGCTGATCTTCTAGATGGAGATGTTGTCGTGGGTAAGTTGAGTATAGGTGGGACAGTTTCACATCAATTAAATACACGAAAATTTGTTAAAAGAGTTGGAGGTAAAAAAATTGCTATTGATCCTCAAAAAATTGTGACTGGAGATGAAGAAAGTCTTGTACAGAGTTTACTTACAGGTCCAACACAAGATAACACTTTTGATCCAAATCAAAGTATATCTACCATTGATGAAGTGGAGGAGCTTACAGCAGTTGCACAGGAAGCAGCTTATGAAGTTTCAATACAACAGGCTGTAAAGGAGCCACGCTGGTCAGAACAAGTACGCATTCGTATGCTATCTGTTGATGGTATTCGTAATATGCATACCATTGCAAGAAATTCTCCAGAGGTTCATTTAGAATGTGGTGATTGGAAAGATGCTAGCAAACCCATTTTAAATGCTGGTCAAACGGCAACGTGGAATAGTTTACATTTCAATAGCTTTCGTATGAAGAAAAAGGGACCTTGTTCAACGCTTAAAATTGAAGTGTTTTCAAAGACATATTCTGCTGGTACTGCGGAGCTACCTTGTGAATTAGCACTTGGTGCTCGAAGGGATCAAAATAATTGCTGTACATTTGAACTTGAACTTACTTACCACGGAAAGGCATCTGGTAAAGTCATTTTTGAATTTGAATTCTTACCAAATTGGAAACCAGATCCCGAGCCAAGATTAGAGCCAGAACCTGTTGTGAAAGGAGCTAAATTTGATTTAAATAAAAATGTTGGTACTTATGAATCCACTGGATCACACTTGCCTGTAGAGGCAGATGTCACAGATCACATGGATCTTATGGATCCGACCCTAATGACGGAAGAATCCCCACATAAAGTGAAGAGTCCTAGTCGTGTAGATGCTAGTAAACTTCTGTTAACTCTTCCTGCGTCTCCTGACACAGGTGGTCTCGTTATACCGGGTCAGGATAATGAAACAGTGGCTATGAACAGTTTAGCGGAAAGTATAAGTATAGGTACAGGAATGACAAATCAAACTCCAGGACGACCCAAAACAAGTCGAAGTGCACAGGAAAGTGATAGACCTAAAACTGGTAGATCAGGCCCACCAACAAATAGATCTGCTGGTGAAAAAACTCCAATATCAGGCGCTTCATCTTCCCGAAGCTGGGCTACTAATGATTCACCAGGCAGCACTGTTCGTAGTGAATCTGAGTACAATCCTGGAACCAAAGAATCTTCGCGTAGTACTTATACTGGAAATTCGTGGATTGCTAGCCGTGATACTAGTGCTCGTTCGGATGGATCAGATTTCGATTATCGAATGAATTCTGATAATGAAAGTGAATACAGCAATTCTTCAAGGAGTGGTTATACTGGATATAGCTCGAGAAGTGGAAGTAGCTATACCAATAGTGATTACTCTTCAACTGGACGTTCATCGGAATGGTCTTATTCCTCTCGATCTGGATATTCTTCACGTTATTCTTCAGCACGGAGCTCTCGCAGAAGTACGGCACGAACTGATCCTATTACAGGAGGTAGAACTAGTAGAGAAGACGAAGATGACCGCATTGAAGAGGAAAGCGCTGAAGGTAGTTCTGCTGAAGAGGATTCGGTTCATACAAAGCAAAGCAGCTCAAAGGCATCATTAAAATCGCTAGCTATGCCAGATCCAATGCAAATGCGTGGTGGAGCTGCTGCAATAGCAGCTCAGCTCGAAGCTTTGGGTCTAGGCACAGCTGGATCAGGTCCTCATAAAGCTACACAAAAAAAGTTAGTCCCAGAGATACTATCATATCCTCAAGTACCAGGTGAGAAGACATTTGATATATCTCAATTATATTGGTGTGGACCTTATGCAGATAAATATGAAATTATTGAAGTTTTTACTAACGAATTTGTTCGTGGAAGCATTCATAAAGCAGTTCAGCAAGCTGTAATAGAAGAGACAGGTGGTGATTATTCTGCTGCGAATTTTAAAACTCTTGCATGCACAGAGCCAAGGCTTGTTGGATTCACGGAGACAGACATTACTCACGAGGATCTTGTTTATGATATTGCTACTATTACAGCAAAATTAGTTATTGCAACAGGAGGTAAATATGCTTTGAATCGTACTTTAGGTATCTATTCTGGTATTCCAGGATCTTTTGGAGCTGGTGCACTTGTCCCTCATACATTGGGTCAAATGACAGCAGGTGAATTCATAGCATCGGCACGGACAGATGCGACAGAGTCCACCGAAGATGATAATGATGCTGATGAATTTGTTCCTATCGTACGAAAAACTGGTGATCAGATGGGACGTCGACGAGGTGTCATACTGACATCAGGTTTATATGGAGATAAAACTAATGAAAGAGGTTTCGAAGAGGCAAAGAAAGAAAAAGAAATAGACTTAAATGACAAAGTTTTCGGGAAAGTGAGAGGACATTTCGATGCACCAATCCTTCGAGGACTATTTGAGTTGCATGATTTGTTAGGCTTTGATATTTCATTTTTAGATAAGCGATGCATGCCAGCTCGTCCATATATAACTGCATGTAAACCTTATGGTGATTGGGCATGCGAAACAGGTCCATTATGGACTTCTAGTAGAGGTCTCCAAAAACGAGATATGCATTGTTCATATTATGATTTATGTGGACAGTGGGCCTGGACTAAGTGCAATCTGCGATTAGGTCAAATGATCATATTTGATTTTCATGATGGTGGTTCTGGTTTAGTTTTTATGAAACTTCGCGTTAATTATGAAATGTTGGAAGCGTGTATAGCAGATGAAAACGAAATGATAACGTGTTACTGTGAAGCTCAGATTTCACAAGAGTATGGTGGTGGCTCTACTGCTGGTGTTTTAACTGCTAAAGTTGACCTTAGTGTTAATTTTTGGCAGCGTCCCTTGAAGAGTCCAGCATATTGGAAGGAGCATAGGGTACAGCACTGGAAAACATTTCCTCTTATTCCTATATCTCAAGGAGCTGTGAAACAAGCACATCGGTATTCGGCAAGGCAATATGATCAACAACGTGTAATTCATCCTGCTTTCTATGGGTTTCGTATCCGTTGGCGTGGACATGACCATGATGAAAGTAAGTTTATTAACCCAATATTTATGGGATTCCAATTTGATAAAAAACCTGCAACAAAGAGAATGGCAGAAGAAGCAGAAAAATTGAATGCAATGAAAAGTAGTGCTAATCCTTGGCATTATGATGTGATGGCTGCACAACTAGGTAAATGTCCCGTTTGTGGTGATGGTGTACCAGGATGTCCTAGATGTTTTATGATGCCAACTATGCCTGGCGGAGAACCCTTAGGGCCCGATGATTTTGCATATGATCCTATTAAAGAAGTAGCTATGAAAGCTGCTGCTAAAGCAAGAGAAGATGAACGAAATGCTCATGCAAAAGCACGTGAAGCAAATAGACAGAAACTTATCAGTACTGGTAAAATATCTGCTAGTGAACTGGATGCAGCGGATAGTGATGATGAAGAGGATCAATTATTACTTAAATATCAACAAGAAGATCTTGATGATATTAATAAAGTACATGAACTACATACAAAATTAACAACATATACTGCATTACATTTATGGCGAACAGTACAACAAAAACAAATCACTGTGTTTGTTAAAATTTTACCTGGAGCTTATATTCGTAAATTGCAAATGGTTCCTGAAGATTTAACTGTGAATATATATCATCGTTTTTGTTCTCACAGTGATGTTGGATTAAGTGATAGTAAAATGATTTTATTGCCAACATCGAAGGGTATCTTCGAAATGCATGAAGAAATTCAAGTTGCCGATGAATTTCAAAACAAACATGATCCAGGAAGAGTTCCTATATCACGTTATGGTATAAAGGATAGAGGAGCTACTATAACACTCTTATTTATGCCGCGATATATGGCCCAGTATACGGTTTCATTATTAGCATCATTTTATGAACGAAATAGCTCATTTAGAGTCAACAATATTCCGTCTTATTCTCATGTAGACGACCATTTACCCAGTGATATTCCAAACGATCCTGTTCAAATAGCTCTATCGAAAATATGTATTAATCTTTATAATATTCAACAATTAGATTATAAAAAGCAATATGTTGAACTTGGGGAATGGTTCCGAGTAAAACATAAGGGTGATATAGAAGAGCGTATACGACAAGCAAAGATTAAGCGTTTAGCACAATCGGAAGAAGATGCAAAAAAACGTCGATTAGAATCACAACTTAAGGGATACGAAGGCGCAGAACGTGAAGCAAAATTAAAAGCATTACTTGAATTAGAAAAACATAAGAAAGGACATGTCGATGAAGCAGATAATGCTCTTGCAGCGGAGGCTAAAGCCAAATATAATGACCGTATGAATGCAGCTAAGCGTAAACGTGAGCGCTATTTAGCTCGTATGCGTGGTGATCACTTCGATGAGGAAGATGAGGAAGAAGATAATGAAACTATAGACGAGTCTCGCCAGATTTCACCTAATGGTCAGCAAGAAGGTGAACATGCAGTAGGTATGGATTCTTCTACTAGTGTAGAAGCAGATAGTAAAATACAAGACCACATCAAACAGGAAAATGTTACAGGTGATGATGATGATTTTATGTATGACGAATATAGCGATGAAGGAAGTAGTGACTATGAATCAGAAGATAGCTGGGATAGCGCTGTTGATGGTCCTTTAAGCAGTGATGAAGATGATGATGTCACTGTTGGGTCACAAAGAAAAGGGACAGAACCAAATACGGCACGATCTGAACTTACAACTGAGCGTTTACCAGATATTGCAGAACAAGCACATGAAAGCACATTTGAAGCAATGGATGAAAATGAAGTAGAGGAAATGCTAAAAAAAGATTCCGCTAGAAAAAGTGATCAATCTGCTCTTAATACGGAGCGTTCAGTGATAAGTTCTCATCATTCCCGTCAGACATCGGGTAGTGCTGAAGCTGAAATAGAATACATGTTAGATGAAGATGGTAATGTCATGCTTGATGAAAACGGAGATCCAGTCATTTTATCCAGACCAACACAGGGTTCAGAAATGAACCTTGATTTGCCTTTAGGAGATGCTACTTCAACTACAGAGCAACTTATTGATCGTAAGCGCCAACGTGATGCTCTGAAGCTCAAGCGTGCAAAAAAACAAGTAAAGAAAGAAAAAGAAGTTGCTGAATTTCGTGCTGAAAACCCTGATTATAAGGGAAGGTTACCACCAGAGCTTCAAGACGATGAGTATTCAGAAGAGATGTCTGAATATTCTGCTAGCACAGGAACATATACATCTCGCACTGGATGGTCGTATGCTGATGATTGGTCAGGACCTCCAACTATTCCTGCTACAACACCACCAGCTAGTTTACCGCCTACACCCCGACCACTTCTTGATGAAAACGGTGAACCAATTCCGCTTTTAGATGAAGATGGTAATCCATCGATAGATGATGATGGTAATTCCATTTTCCAAATGGAAGAAATTATACAGGAGAATAGTTCAAGACTTCCAAGTCGTGAATCAAAATCCTATGATGAAAATGCTAAAATATTATCTGCAAGATCACATGGTTCCAAGAAGAGTACTGGACGTAGTAAAAAAAGCAGAGGTAGTAAAGGTAGTGTTAGTATTGAAATAGAATATGATGAAGAAGGCAATCCTATTTTGCCACTGAGTCCCCGTATAGCAAGTAGTCGATCAGCTGCATCGAGTGCATCGACAGATACCATTTACTCTACCAGTACTCAATCAACTATTTTTGCTGCTAATGATGTAGTACCACGACTGTTGATGCGACCTGGAACAGGAGACACTTATAGTTCATATACTGATTCTGATTATACTAGTAGCACATATACAGGAAGAACGTACTCTAGTAGATCCAGTGATGGTTACACAAGTCGTACAGATTACAGTGACTATAGTCGAAGTAGTGGAGGATGGGGAACAATATCTGATTCATCTAGACCATCAAGTTCATCTTCAACTGAATATAGTTCATCACGTCCTTCTACAGGATCGTCGTATTATTCCGATAGAACTTACAGTGACTCGTCGCGTGGAGGAACACCGAGATTTAGTTTTGGTGCACCACGTGGTGCATATGATGATGAATCTGACTACAGCTCACAATATACCGATAGTACACGTAGTGAATATAGTGGTTCTAGCTATACTAATAGTACTGGAAGTTGGACTAGTCGATCAGGTAGCACATTCACCGATTTTTCTGATAGTCAGCCAAGTACTGGTAGATCCGACAGTAGTGATGCGTCATATGCTACATTTGCAACACATAAGACAACAGCACCTAATTCTACACTTAATAGTGCACGTGATAGTGATTATTCGAATTATACGTCAGGAAGTACAACTGCAAGGACTGACGATAGTGATCGTACAACGGAAAGTGAGTTGCAAGAAAGACGTCTTCGTGCTGCCGGAGGTGGATATGGTAAAGGATCACGTAAACCTGATCATAGACTCATATATAAGAAAATGTATGGTAGCAGTAAAGGTCCCAAAATCCCAAAAGAAAGTCCTGTTGGTCCTGGCGATCGTATGGATAAAGCTACTCCTAGATCTGTAGGCAGTGGTTTGAGTGCTCGCATGTCTACCCGAATGTCAGATGCGGCCGATGAACTTATTGCGAAAGGTGCCGAAAAAGATACTAAAAGCACTATAGATATTTCTGAAAGTAAAATATCAACAAAAATCAGTAGTAAAACCACGGGTAATTCGAAAGAAGAATCTAAAGAAACGTCTGAAACAACTGGTAAAAGCAGCGAAGTAACAGAAGAAGCGGTTATTCGAGTTCCTCCGAAAAGACCAGCAATTAAAGGTAATCTTGCTCCACTTTCACCACGTGAAGGGGCGTTTCGTATTAAAGACAAGTTCGGTAGAGGTGAAGATGAGCAATATACGGATCCATCGCCATTAGCTCAACAACTTTTAAATAAAGAACAAGACGAGGCCAGAATTTTATCCTTATCGAATCCCAATTCACGACCCGGTACTACGAAGAGGAGAAAGAAGAAATAAAGTATAAACAAATTTGACATTACATTAGTGTACATTTATTAAGCATGTATAACAAAATTCTACATATAATTTATAACGCTTTAATTGCATATTGCAGTTTTATTTTACCTCGGAAGGTACTACCGTCACGTAATTCTCCAAATTTACGCACTACTGCACCTGGTTTTTCAATTAAAGATTCTGTATAAAGATCATCAGTTTTCCATTCAACAGTAGCAACGTGTTTATCACCACTAGATATATCTATTATAATATGCTGTCTACGTCGCCCATGAACAGTTGGAAAATCGAAAGTAAGATTGACCCAATTTGCTATGTCACCACAAAGTTCCATAACTTCAGTGGAATATTCTACTGGTTCTGTAGTTTCTAATGAAAGTCCTGCACCATCTACACCAGCAGCAGCACCTGTGCATGTAACTACAGCTTTTAAGCTATTTTTCTTCATCATATGCATACTTGGTACATCGAGAACAGCAACACCTTTGATTTGCAATGCAAAAGCACTTGCAACAGCGCGACTTTTTGTATGAGCCAAACCATCTAAAGATAAATCAGTGAATTTATTTGAGATGAGTCCGCTCTTATCGTATGTTTTGGCTTTTGCTTTGCTATCAGCAGCAATACCACCCTTAACAAGTTTACCAGCCTTTTCAATGAGGACCATTCCATCATCTTCAATAATAGAGAGTTCATCAATTTCATTATCTATTAATGGAGCAATTTTATTTGATTTGTTTGAAGTAGAATTTTTACTTACTTTTTTTGAATAGGCAATACTTGCGTCATCATCAAGATTGCCTTCAAAATCAGGTATATTTGCATTTTTTGTGTTAATTAACTTAGCACTACTTTTTAAGGTAGGAGCATGTACCACCGACCCATCATCATCAAAATCTTGCATACCAAGGACACTATTATCATCACCAGCTAAACGAACTGAATTTGGTATGCGTGCTGGATTAGATGTTTTTAAACTAGTTGAAGCAGTACTATTTTGTGGTAAGCTTTCTTGATGTACTTTGACCAATTGGATATCACCTGCATCGTCTTCAAATACAACTACAAAACCAGTCCAACCAGCTGCAGCTACCATTTCTTTAGCCACTTGTAAATCTGATTTTATACGAAATTGAAATCCTTGTGTTTCTTTAGTAACAGCTACTTGAAGTTCCGCAAGCTCTGTAGGTGAAATTTCAGGTGGAAATGCAATTACACCATTTGGATCAAAACCTTCACTATAATCATCATCATCATTACCCTCTAAGCCACTACCTTTCAGAAGTTTTGCAATATGCTCATCAGGTGGTACATACCCTGCAGGATATTCACCTACAGGTGCATATTTGTGAGGAAGTGGTTCAGCTAACATCATCTTGTGTTGTATTGCCAATACTTCTTCTCCCTTCTTTAACATATCTGTTTCAATACGTGTTCGATTCATTGCAGCTTGCGCAGCAACACGACGAATTGTTTCAGCTTGAGTTTCTTCCAATTTTTGTTTTTCAAGTTGATGATAACTTATTATTGATTCCATTTGTTGTTGTTGATTCTTAATTGTATCATTTCCTAGTAACTTTTGTTTAGCTTCCCAATATTGCTGTCTTTCCCGTGCTTTATCTTCTTCGGCAGCAAGACGCTCTTGTTCGGCATCTTCTTCTTCTGGTGATATTTCAGGACCAGCAACTTTATCATTAATTAACTTTAAGAAAACTTGTAATCTACCATTTGACTTACCATTTTTCATAAGAGTCACAACTACTTCTGCTACACCTCTTACTGTACGTGGTACTGCCATGACATCTGCTGCTGATACTTCAGCAATACCTATTAGTTCACTACTCGATATCATGGTAAATGTAAATGGCATTTCTTCATTGCATACAGAACATGTCCACTCATCAGTAGGTAGATCTGTTTGACCCTCCCAAGCAGCTTCTTCCGAATCTCCAGTTGTACAAACACTTGTAGTTTTCGACCAATCATCATAACTCATACGGAACCTAGGTTCATTAGGACCAACAGTATGTACTTTAGGCATTCCACGTGCTACTACCTTGGTAACAATTGCATTGAATGGTATATTTAATTCTTCAACATGTATGCGTTCTATGGCTCGAGGTCGTTTAATATATTGCGATTCACGCACAACTCCAAGTTTATAAGTCACCTTTAATCTACCAGTAAAATGTGGGTGTCCTCGTTTGTCTTTGAACATATTTAGTGTAACGCGCTTAACTCCACGTTGATCTGCTCTTTGTACAGAAAATTGTTTTGCAGAAGATTTTACAGAACCAATCACTTTTGTCCCGGAACCAACAACAAATTGTACATTTAACTGATCATCCATAAGAAATTTCCAATCTAGTCCAGTCCAATATGTTGCTTCGCCTGCATTTGGCTGTACACTTGTTGTATCTGCCCATCTTCCGCATGCAGCACTTACCATTGGTGAATTCTTTTTACCAAAATAATGCACTGCATCTAAATCTGTACAATCCAATTCAATGATTTGAACAGAAAGCATGATACCTGTGCCTGTCTCTGTAGCATCTTTCAATGAAAAGAATGGTTGGGTAGCCATAAGTTCAAGTACAGGATCAATTTCTTCGTTAACTACGTGACTTATTTTAGTCTTTACGACATTGTATGGGTCCTTATCCACACCATTAACAATAGAATCATAAACATCTAAGTCAGGTACATTTTCAAGTTGAAATATAATAGTTAGTTTTCCAGTTGACATACCATCGTGATCTCTAATAAATGCTGATACAACAGTCATGCCGTAATTATCAAGTGGTTCTTCTACAATAAGATGGGCATTTAATTCCATAAAACCAATTTGAATATCACCAGAATAACAATATATCATCATAATACATCCTTCGTTTATGGGTATGTCCCAATCTAAATCAACCCATCTTGCACTTTTTCCTGCACGATTCATAACGGTTGTTAATGCTTGCTTACGATCACATACAATCTTTACTCTTGGTGAATTTTTAGCAACAAGATGTACTGATTTTAAATCAACAACACTTATGCTAATAACTTTCGCTATAGCAGGTAAGTTGTATTTAGGTACCTCTCCATACGCATCAACTTCCATTTTTTTAGCACGAGGTGGCACATATACAACAGCTTCTGGTTGTGGATCATAATTAGTATTTTCACCTTTGCGAAAATATTCAAATACACAATTAATCCGCATACGTCCTGTGGATTTCCCTTCATCTTTTAAGATGAGCATAATTTCAGTACTTCCATCAGGATCAATAGGATTTTTCATGATTTCTCTAGCACTTAAAGTAACAGAACCAACGAATGCATTACGTGACCACACATTTAAATGTAATTTTGATCCATCATCAACAATAAAACGCCAATTTGCTGACAGCCCGACCCAGTAGGCATCACTACCACAATTTTTCACCGTAAACGTACTACCACCCCATCCACCACATGCTGCACTTATAGACAATGAATTGGGTCTCAATGGATCACATTTTTTAGTATCAAAACAACCAGCTTCAGACACACGCATAACAAATGGACAATATGTAATAGCACCACGAATAAGATTACTGCTAAGTGATAGAGCTGCGTTGACTGGTGGTTTGGCTCTGGCATATATATCACCTCTTGCTGTAAGTTGCTGTTCACGTGAGTATTCTTCTGCATAAGGTAATCCTGGTACATCAACATGATATGTATTTGCATCAGCATTAGATGGCATTTCTTGTATAAATAACAATATACGAATTCTTCCACTAAATGTGGAGCCATCAGTTAACTGTCTTATAATTTCTGTAAAACCATTTTCATCAACTGATACATTTCTTAATTCATCTAATGTTAATTGTACCATGCCTATTAACTCACGTTCAGACATCACTTCAATAAATAATGAATAAAATTTATCCATAACAAGTTTCCATGGAAGACGATTCCATTTCGCAGATAAACCTACCCCAACTTGAACATCCGTCGTTTTTTTCCATTCGTGGCCACATGTTAGTTGTACATATGGTGAATTTAGTTCGAACGTTTTAATTGGCTTTAAATCAGCACATGCTATAGATATGACACGAATATATGAACGTGTATCGTGCGGTAATGTATTTGCTTTGACAGTATATGGTGTTGCTTCTATAAAACGAGGGGCTTTAGGTGGTTCCGCAATAGCTTTCTTGAATACTACGATGATTTTTCCAGCTATGCCCATGGCATTCACTACTTTACCATTCACTTTAAAGTATCCAGATTTTGTTACAGGCATATTCATGAATTCACTTGCCGCAAGCATGTATCTACCCACAATAACATCAGCACTACATACAGTTACGATTAGATCATTTCTATGTCGTGTGTCTCTTTGTAAAATAAAATCCCATTCTAAATCATAAAAATCAGCTTTAACACCTTGTGTATCATGTTGATAAGGATGCTCCCAATGTTTTTCACCATAATCAACTTTTAGCCATGGAGAATTCTTTTTAAAACGATGAGCTGGTATCAAGTCCGATATTTGAATGCTAGTTATTTTGATTTGAAGAAGCTCTCTTGTTGTATCGGCAGTGACTTCACTTGACTTTTTACTTTTGCCTTTACTTTTACTGGCAGATTCGTCCTCTTTATTGTCAGAATCACTTCCTTTTTTCTTCTTTTTCTTTTTACCTCCTTCAGCATCCTCAGTACCAACTGTGGAAGAAGATACAGGAAGAACACTACTCTCAACTTTATCACGAATGTTAGTACTGTCAATTGTTTCATTTTCATGTGTTTCAGCGGTAGTCACACTAACGGAAGTTTCAGGACCAACACCCATTGGTCCAGATACAACACTAATACTATCCTGGGCATTGAGAGAGCCTTCCTCTACTATTGTTGTCACAACCATTACTGCCCCTAAACAATATGATGGCTTACGAGTAATATGACACTCTTATTTTCTATAATATCCAGGAAGTCTTAGTTGGATATGAATGCTGTTTTAAGGACAAAAGAAGTATGAAGTTGGATGGAACTATACCTCTTCCCAATATTTCTATCAAACTTTTACGCTTATAATAGAATAAATAGAATATACGACTTACCTTCATATAATATATGCTTTGCCTCTCTGTACATCTTCTCTCAGGCTGTCCTAACGTGCGTTGGCCAAAATGAATGAAAATCTCGTAGCACCGTCGTTTTTCTCGAAAATTCACCAGTCACCTAAGATAACTTTACAGATTTACTGTATCGGTTAAACAAAATGATGAACATAATAGTAGTTCTTTTATTAGCATGTGTGCTGAATTTCATCAATGCAGGATCTCCTAATTTACAGGTAAGTACCACAGTTGGTGAAATGCTTGGCCATATGGAAAATAATGTTCGTGTATGGAAAGGTATCCCTTATGCTAAACCTCCAGTTGGAGATTTACGTTGGGAATATCCCCAAGCACCTGAGCCTATGAGTACAATTTATGAGGCTAATGTTGATGTTCATGGTTGTGCGCAAGATTGTGTACTTCCCCCAGGTAATTGCCCCGAATTTGGTACTTCGGAAGATTGTTTATACTTAACAGTCATGGCACCAGAGGCACCATCTCAGGATCCTGAAGGTTATCCTGTATTCTTTTGGATTCATGGTGGTGCTTATACCCAAGGAGCTGGTAATACACCATTATATAATGGTACTACCTTTGCTAATAATGGCGTTATTAATGTTGTCATTAATTATCGTTTAGGTGCTTTAGGTTTTATGGCTGGTGACGGTATGACAGGTAACTACGGTCTTATGGATCAACGTCTTGCCCTTCAGTGGACCCAAGATAATATTAAAGGCTTCGGTGGTAATCCTTCTCGTGTCACTGTGGGTGGACAATCTGCTGGTGCAATGTCAGTTGGTTCCCATCTTATTTCACCTGGTTCAAAAGGTCTTTTTAGTAAGGCTATTATGGAATCTAATTGCTTAGGTATGCCATATCATACTAAAAGTTCTGCCAAGAAGAATGCTGATGCTATGGCTGATTATCTTAAATGTGATGCAGGTGATGTTGCTTGCATGCGTAGTAAAACTCCTGAAGAAGTTCTTGATGCTCAGGCCAATGCAATTAAAATGGATCGCAAAACACTTTTTATAAATTTCTTACCATTTGCTCCAATGGTTGATTCCACTGACCCAAATGCTGTTTTACCTAAACAACCATTGGATGCTTTAGCTGCTGGTGAACTGAGTGCTATGCCAATTTTATCAGGATCACTTGCTGATGAAGGTTTACTATTTGTTGATGAATTATTTCCTGATAAAATGTCAAAAACAAAATATCACACTGTTATTGATGCTATATTTGGTCTTAAGCATGCAAAAGCAATTAAAAAGAAATATCCTATGATTGAAGGTGATAAAGATGGCCGTGATGCTTTCAATGTTTTAGCAACCGATTTGATTTTTTACTGTCCTTTACGTAATATCACACGTGGTATGCAACGCGCATTAGGGAAAGATGCTGTACCTACATATCAATATAAATTTAAACATATTTTATCATTTGATTGCTGGGGTCCAGACTATGCTTTCTGCAAAGGAAGATGCTGTCATGGTTCTGAATTACCTTTTGTTTTCAATGTATTTAGTGGTAATGGTTTTTCATATAATCCTACTGCTGATGAATCACAATTGGCTATGGATATGTCAAATGCTTGGGCCAATTTCATGCAGGCTCCACTATCTGGACCAAACACAGGTTTACCTGTACCTGAAACTTATCCATTATATGATGCCGACTCTGTACCCCTTGTAGTATTGGATCAACCTGATTATTCTAATGTTAATGATCCTCGTGCAGAATACTGTGATATGTGGGATTCTATGGGGTATTTTTATTAAATCATTATAGTTTAGGTCAAGAAGGGGGAAATGAGATGAGATTTACTAACATTATTATGCTACTATAAAAACCTACACATCATGTGATTATTACATTCATCACATACGTTTTTGTTTTTTCATAAATATACTTGGTATATTATTGACGATATTACAACAATAACTAACATTTTCTAGTAATAAATAATAAAACACAAAACTTCATAATTCAACAAATATACACTTTAACTATAACATAGGATTACTGGTTATTGGCACCACAACCACATCACTTTTACCAATGTATTTAGGGAGTTCAACGACGCTTTTTTTTATTGAAGATGACTTAGCTGCTGCTGATTTAAACCATATGAGTGGATAATACACAAAATAAAGGAGAAACAGTGGTTGATATGCTGTTATAAGTAATACTTGTGCCCACCATCGACCTTCTCGTGTAGCCATTCTATCACTATGCGTAATGCTAATTGGATCGTCATACTGCGGCCAAAATTGTTCACCGAGTCCCCAAGCGAAATTTGCTGAAACCCACAAAAATTGTGCAATACAATGTGCAAAGTCAAACCAATGTTCTTGCGAATAGGTTAGATAGATAAAATCTATAGAGAGCAAAAAAGTAAATATAAAAAACACTATCCATGGTATTGGAAGCAGTGTATTCCAAAATAAATCTTTTGCTGACCAACATAAAGTATGAACAAATTCATATTGACGAAAATTAGTAAAGTAACGCTTAGATCTTTTTTCTTTCTCATAATATTTTGTAACTTCGTCATTTATTTCAATATATTCATATGGCTTCAGTATCATGAAGTACACCATTATTAATATCAGCGTTGTAATAAAACAATACATTGCAATCAATGTATTTATGTCGTCATTACCTTCAATTACTGTATTGTTAGAACCTGGAATCGTGACTTCACCAATCATCCATATATAATTACCTCCAAGCCAAGTTGCAGTAGCAATTTGCATGTAAGCACCTTCCCAATCATACCTCATGATACACATAATCATTATTATATAATTCCAAATTACTGTTAGGCTACCAAAAATAAGCGCCATGTAGTACGAATTCGAAGCCCATGCGTAGTCTTTTAATATCCAGAAATATATATGTGAACCCTCCAGTAGCATCTGCCAATGTAGTAAACCCATGTTCAAAAGATGTTAATTTATTCAAATGAGTTTTGTGTTCTTATTATCCACCTATTATCTCTTGCAAATGTTAGATTTCGGATTTGGATTCAATCGAAACCTTTAAACAGCACTCATTACTATACAAGTAAATTCCTCATACTTAAAACAATACTATATTCACACATACACACTTAGTTTAATATAACAGTCCCGGAAAATTCGCGAAAAAGTGTTTCAAGTAGACAGAACCGCCGGGTCATCCAACGCTGATGAAAAGCTCACGAAATACCTTCATGGTAACTACTTGCAACACTGAAATTCTCCAATTTCATGCAATAATAGTTTAAATAAAAAACAAAAAGAGTATCAAGCAGTGAATTTCGTCGGAAGCACCCTATTCCTCTCAAACATGATAAATATATTTGTATTTTTTGTGGCAATGTCAAGAATTATATTTGAAGTCAAAGGTGAAAACTATAGTCGTAAAAATCCTTTGAGTGTACATGATGGCTATTTGGTCTTTGATGGACCTGTGACAGCTCGTGCTGCACATGCTGAGGTTGATGATCATGGATATTACAAAATTCTTTGTGAAGGAACGCCATTCACAAGCTTTTCATTTGATGTTGGGTTCAACCGAGGTCAATCGACCAAAGGCTGGTTAGAAGCACAGTCACCATATCTCTATATTATTGGAATAGAGGCCAATGCCCGCCTAGTTTCACATTTCGAGCATAGTTCAGAATTTGCTAATGCACGATCTTATGTACAAGTACTTAATGTAGCTGCTGGAACGAAAGAAGGTGGTGTTTCTATGTTCAATCCAGGTTTTGGGTGGGCTAATTCAAGTGATACAGGTTCATTATTTGGTTTTAGTGATCCCAACCGAGAAAAAGAAAGATTGAAACATATTGGTAAACATATACTGGTGCGAAACTTGCGTCTTGACGCATTGTTAGCTCATGTACCATTACCACGAGCACCTACGTTTATGTGGGATACTATGAAACTTGACGTTCAAGGTGCTGATGTTGACGCTATGTATTCTGCTGGTGATTATATTGATAATTTTGTATGTGTTGTGGGTGAATTCGATGCACTACACTATGTAGTACCTGAAGGATTTCCAACGAAACATTATGAATTTTTAGGTAAACATAAATTTAAATGTGTATGGGATATGTGGCCCGGTAATTCTATATGGCTTAATGAAAGGTATTATGATATATATAAAAAAGATCCAAAGAGATTTGGTTGTCATACTGTCTATGACTCTCCTGCAGATGTTGTACAAATAATTGAAAATTATGATAAAGGAGGGTTGGGTTGTACATAATTTTAGTAGAGGGTTGCAACGAGATTTCTAGGTACATTAATTTGTAAATTATTTCCAATATTGTACAATATTATCGCATTTCAACGTCAGATGTAATTACATTTGATCAAAGAAACAATTATCAAAATTACGATGCACTTGGACCTACATACAGATCTTCTTTCCACACACCATCAGACAATACCTGACCATCATCACCACACAAGACTCCGTGACCATGTCGCAAGTCACGGTGAAATTCACCTGTATATTTTGTGCCGTCAGAATAAGTTTGTGTACCTGTACCTTGTCGCATGTCTGCATGCCACGTTCCATTGTATTCTGTGCCATCCGCGTATTTCATATGCCCCGTGCCTGTTACATGATCAGCATGCAGGTGCCCTTGGTACACATCTCCATTGGTGAATGTGATTAAACCTTTCCCTTCAAGCTGAGAACTGAAGACGGTTCCTTCGAATCTCAAGAACTTTGGATATCTATGCTCACCTTCGCATGCTGACCAATCATAGGAACCCTTGCCATGGGGGTTGTCCATGTGCCAGTTCCCCTCGTATACGGATCCATTTGCATATACACACCGCCCCATGCCCTCTCGACCAGGGAATCCAAAATTGCCAATATATTCATCACCATTTGCATAAGTCATGGAGCTATTACTTCCGGAAAGATGACCTTCACAGAGCTCTCCCTTGAATGTGTCGCCATTCTTGAATATCCACGTAGCGTTCAAACCATGTTTGCGATCATCTACCCAATTTCCATCGTACGAGCTGCCATCATCCCATGTTTGTACACCTTTACCGTGTCTATGGCTTTGCACAAATTCTCCTGTGTACGACGAGCCATCTTTGTATACTTTAGTATGTACACCATCCAAAATCTCGTCATGTGGTTTAATAAATGCATTATTAGCTTGTTCGGAGTAAAACGATTTGCGTAGATTGCCTCCAATAAATGCTGAAGTATGATGCACTCTTGCATTTAATTTAGATTTCTGTTCTGTGGTAGCAGAAGCGTGTAACTGATTCTTATATGCAGCGTCTTTACTCACGCCACCACCCATATTTCAATGCTCCAATATAAACTAGGAACTAGTCCCCGAGTGCAATAAGATGGCTCCCGAGATAAGTGTAATACGCTTCGATATTTGTGAATGTAATAATCGACTAGCTAATCTGTAACCTAATTCAATTACAATGTGAATGTGGCGTGTGGAAACCTCAACACTAAAAACGCTAACCCTAATCCGACCTCTCACCACGCGGAAATATTAATACCAGATAAGGACCACTTTTTCAAAAGTATGATACAAAAATCTTGACTAAGGGTGATCTCGTTTAATAATTTTTGAATAATAATATGGATTCTCCTATGCCATTTTGGGCAATTGCACCATATAAGATCGTGTTATTCTATCGATATGTTAAGGTAGACATCCCAGAAGAGTTAAAATTGGCCATTGAAAAAAAGTGCAGTGCCTTGTGTATGGTAGGTAGAGTATTGGTTGCCGAAGAAGGTATCAATGGAACACTGGCTGCGCCTGCTACGGCGATGCAAGAATTTATAGCATTTATGGAGAGTGATAAGCGCTTTGAATGTGGTAAAGTTGATTGGAAATATAGTAATTGTGAAGCAACGCCAACAAATGCACCATTCCCTAATTTATCAGTACGAGTGAAAACTTCAATAATATCTGTAGGTTTGCCCAGGCACGTAGAAACTATTGCAAGTCATATTGAATATGATCCTAATACATTTGGTGGTCTTAGAGGTACAGGTGAACACTTATCACCAACAGAATTTCATCATGCAGTGGAAACATCTAATATTGATAATGATCCAAATGTAATGCTTATCGATATACGTAATAAATTTGAATATGATATTGGTCATTTTCGTAATGCAAAAACAGTGGGAACAATGACATATGCAGATACATGGAAACAACTTGATAATATAGTTGGTTTAGAAGATATAGGTGCAGGTAAAAAGGTACGAAGAGCACGTGCTAGATTAGAAAGGCGTGAAAAACGTGCTCGATTAGATAATGAAATAGATGAATCATCAAAAAAAGATTCGATCACTGAACAAAATAATGTACAAACAATAAATAGTAATGAATGTGTTTCAAATGCAACAGTAGCAGCAGCAGATAAAACAGTGTTCATGTATTGTACGGGAGGTATTCGATGTGAGAAAGCAAGTGCATATTTAAAAGCGAAAGGAGTTGGAAAAGTTTACCAGTTACAAGGTGGTATCCATCGATATCTTGAAGAATATGGTACACAACAAAATGATGCAGCGGCTCCGTCTACCAATCTACCTAAATTAGAACAAAGTGCAGATGTATCTGATAAAATATGTACTACATCAGTTAAGAATGATGCTAAGTCATTATTTATTGGTAAAAATTATGTGTTTGACTGTCGAACTCAAGCTATGGGTGGATGTTTTGATGATAAGAACACTAGTTCTGTAACTGATATTGGATTAGAAGATACTAGTTTATCTGCTCATAGTGAGTCAGTTAAAAAGAGTATTCATACTACAACTATTGGTTCATGTGTATATTGTGATGGTGCTCAAGATACATATAATGGACATATCGCATGTTGTGTATGTCGTCTACCTGTTCTTGTATGTGATTCATGTGTTGCTGGTAATATATATCGTGAATTTCATTGTGAAACTCATGTTTATTTAAAAGATATATATTATGCTGTACTTGATGTTTTTACGGAAGATGAATTATTATTACAACGTGAAAATTTAGATAAAATGATACACGAAAAATATTTAGCTAAATCTAATTTAATGGATAATTCAACAAGAAAAGATCGCAAAAGACGGAAAATGTTAAAGAATCAAATAGATAAAATTGATGCTGTTCTTGAGAAAAGAAGAGCTGGTCATGGACCTGATGCCAATATCATGACACCCCAAGTAGCGTATTGGATTAAGTATCAAAAGCGAACGATTGTAGATGAGCAAAAAGACGATGCATGCGTTGATTAAAGAAATGCTTTGTAAAACTGTATAATTGCCACGAAATTTGAGGTCACTAATCTTCTCTAAAAGCTCTGAAATACTCGAATACTTTTCACAAAAAAAGATTGGACGTACGGTTTGACCGTTTGTGGCTTTGCCACAAAACGATCAAAGAGTTTCGTCGTGTTTCATTGAGATTAATAGTGCGATTGTAGTGGCTTAAGAGATTAGTAGTTTGTGAAAGTATACCCTTAATTTGGGAAGTAACTTATTAGAATATGAGTAGAACTCGCGTCATGGAGAGCCGTCCATTGGACGCGCGCTATGATCCCAGCTACATTGGTCCATTTACCCAAGTAAGAATGGACCCAAGAGTAATGGCACAAGTATCTAATCAAACTACAGTAGCAGGTACAACACGTTTCAAATATTTTCGTAGACCAGTAATGCCACGTATGAGTGCTATACCACCATCTGTATTACTTGCGCCTACTGAAACAAAAACTGATCCATCTGTTCCACTCGAGGATGTACCAGAACCACCACAAAAAACACAAGAAGTGCAAACAATGTATCGTGAAAGTGAAGCACAAACAGTTCCGTATACACCAGATTATGTTGTTCAAGACGGTGAAGACCCAGGTGTGCTTATGCTAAAAAATCTTACATTTGAGAATGGTTTACCACTTAATAATAAAGATTTGGATATGGTATTTAATGCACGAGCAAAAAGAGAATTAGAAAGTCATTTACCACCATTTACTGATGAAGCTAGTATGAATTTACGTAAACGATTAATGGAACAGCAAGAAATGAGAGAATTCAAGCTTAGAGAAAGTGAAATTGATCGTCGTCGTGAAGATCGTTTAGAAGAATTACAACATGCATTAGATAGTCGTGAACAATCTAATGAATTAGTATCATCACAAAGAGTAGAAGCCATACGTCAAACACGTATGGATGAAAGAGAAATTGCCTTACAAAAAATTCGAAATAAAAGAATAAAAATATTACGTAGATTAGCCCGTAAACGTAATGCACAAGATCCTGTAATGACTAAAACAGGTGCAGATCCTGTTGATAATTATTATGATAAAGCTAGCGAATTTTATGCACCTATTCAACGCAAGGGGAAAGCACCAGGACATGATGCTTCCTTATATGATGTTGCATCAAGAACAGCACCACTTGATAGTTTAGGTAAAATTTCAGAATTAGAGGAAGCTATACCAAGGAGTTTACGGGAAGTACAAAGTGGTCGCAATACATTTAGTCCAGATAAAAACTTTAGTAAAACTGAACCACTTGGAGTTCGACCACGTATTCGTGCTGCAGAGGATCGTCTAACATCAGCTGCTCAACGCTCTTTACGTGATACAAAAAGAGATGTTGAAGAAATGCATCGTATTCTTAGTACAAAGAAGAAAGAGAAAACACTTGAACTTCATGCGCAAAAACAGTCAAGACAAGCTTCAAGAAATTCCGCTAATCAAGGTTCTCAAAGTGCACCAACATCACCAGCCAAGGCTGTACAAACACCTAGTCCTGGTCGTAAGGGTGGTGCTAAGGGTCGTCCCGTAACACCTGATTTAACACGCGATCAACAATCAGGTCATAAATATGATGCAAGACATTCTATTAGTGCAGCATGTACCTTATTACAACGTCTAATTCGTGGTCGTTCAGTGCAAAATGTTATGTATGAAGGTAGAATGCGTAGAGCAGAACTTATCAATGAATTGCGTAAAGCAGATGAATATCATGCTGCACTAGCACAAGAGACTGCAGTTGAAGTTGCAAATGAAGCAAAAGCTATTAGAGAGAAACAAGCTAAGAGTGCTACCTTGGATAATATTATTGGTGGTGCATCAAGTAACATCATGAATTTATTGAATCAAGAGGCACAACGCTCTGAAATATTCAATGATCTTTTTGATAAGGCCAAAGCCGCGGAATTACAGAGACAGCAAGTAGAATATGCAGAAGCAGGTAGACGTCAAAAAGAAAATATGTCTTATCCTAAAGGCAATGAAGCAGTAGCAGAGGAATCTTCCGCTTAAACGGGAAGTAGATTTATGGGATGGAACAGCTGTACAATAAGAAATTTTTAACATGTATATAAACCATATTTGTAAATGAGATAAATTCATTAATTATTATAACACGCACAACCTCACTATTAAGACTGTATTTAATGTTACTACATTTAATAACTCAAATTATGGTCAACAACTGAGCTGTATATTGCCTTTTTAGAATATTCAATTCTGGCCTGTGGCATTATTTCAGGCATATAGCTAGAACTTCAGAAGTAAAGCAAGCAGTAAGTCAACAACTTAAAAGTGCTTAAACCCTCCTTCACCTCTCTGAAAGTCAATCATCGCCTGACGAAGCTCCTCTTGTGTATTCATCACGAATGGACCACGTGCTGCTATAGGTTCATTTAAAGGTTCACCAGATAATACAAGTAATTGTGTGTCAGCATCATTTGCTTGAAGGGATACTTTTGTGCCATCAAGTGACATGATTGCAACATCAGCTAAATTCAAATTTTGACCTAATATTGATACAGATCCTCTGCGAACAAAAATAAGTGTAGTGTGCCCAGCTTCTATTTCGAAGTCATATACCCTATCTGTTTTAGAAATTAATACATCCCATAAGTTGACAGGTGAATGTGTATTAGCTGCGCCGCGTACACCACGATATAGACCTGCTATAACTCTACAATATCCGTCAGCTATTGAAATTTCTGATCCATCTGCAATACAAGTTTCACTTACAAGCAATTCTTTCGGTACCATAGATGATGTTATCTCTTGATAAGTAGGCGGTATCATCTTCTTTTTAGCAGGTAAATTAACCCATAGTTGTACCATTTCAAATAAACCACCTTCGGCAGCGAATTTTCTGCTATGAAATTCTTCATGAACAATTCCTCTCGATGCTGTCATCCATTGTACATCACCTGTGCCAATAATACCTCTATTACCTAAACTGTCACCATGTTCTACCTCACCTTGAAACGCTATGGTTACAGTCTCAAAACCACGATGAGGGTGTTGACCTACACCTAATTTCTTGGTAGTCGCTTTAAATTCATTAGGTGCTGCGTAGTCAAACATCAAAAAAGGAGAAAGATCATTTGTGAATGCTTTATCTGCAAACACAGGGAATACTTTAAAACCATCACCAACCCAATGCGATGGTGGTTTTCTGCAAATTTCCTTGATACTTTTCGCAGTCAATGCTGCCGCTGGTGTAGTAAGAGCAGCCATTGCCAAAAGTATGAATTTAAGTAAAAAAATGGTTGCCTCTCTGAAATACTATTCAACACAAATAATTGTGTACACTTATTTCAAGTTGAAGGATGACGCAGAAATGCACCCCCGGTATTCCCCGGCCGCACAAGATTATAAATTCTAACCCTAACCCCTGATAATTATAATGGCGGTTGAATCGTTTGTATCAATCTTTGTGTAAATCTCATTAACCCTACAATATAAATACATCTACATCATTGTCAATTCCTATAAGTGATTTCGAACGAACACCTTTCTCATTTCTCTAAGTATTTCTTATTTCTCTCTTATCGTATAGATGTCTAGTTCTTAGTAATATTCGCATATAATGTGGCATCATGAGATGCATCCTCATCAAATTCCAAAATACTTGTAAATAATTCAAAGGATTTTTTTTTTCGTTCTTCCATATTATCTAATAATTTTAATCGATTATACGTTTCTTTTGTATCATCATTAACAGGTTCACCACTAGGTATTTTACCTAATACCTTAGCAGAAACCGTAACTATATAATCAGTATCCCATTGTGTTTTTACGAATATATCCCAATTTTCGAATGAATGTTTTTCACCATTCAATATGATAAATATTTCGTGATGTCCACCAAGTTGTACAATTTCACCATCTAACATAGTAGAGCATACATCACCCCCAGGTGATTCATATTCAATTAAATATTCTTTTCTTTGATTATGTATCATTTTGGTCCAACGATCAGGAGCCCAATCATTATTCCATGCTTTCATATCACATTTATAATCTCGTACTGTAAATGTTCTTACCCCTAAATCATTTTTGTCATATTTATTCTCTAATATAACTTCACGTAGTGTTACAGTTAAAGGAAATGTTGAAATACACATAAGCAATTTACCTCTATGATCATCATTTAACATTTTGATTAAGCTGAATGTCGTATATTCTGCTCTTATTAGTGTTACTATATGTTTCATGACTCTTCTTAACACAGGATGTCCTGGTGCAGAAAACATAGCCCAGTTAAAAAACCATTTATTATTAAATAATGATTCATGTCCATCAGATATTCCAAATCTTGTTACTAATGATTTATTCGATAATGGAAATACATCTTTCCAACATCTATCATCATATTGACCAACATCTTCACCTAATAATAACTTATCGTTAAATTTTACAATTTCATCTAATGGTGTATATATCATAGCATCATCATCCAAATATAAACCACCATGGATGTATAATATGGCTAATCTCCATATTTCTGCTCTTGCACAACCTATGGCGGGATTAAGTAAATTATAGGCCCATAACAAAGATGTACCATTAAAATGATCACACATAAATTTATCTTTAGCTTCATTATCATAATAATGAATTTTCCAATTTTTATTCAGATCAGCAAACTCTTTATGATGTAATGGTCTTTCATGAGATATATTACGGATTGCTATAGGGTGGGGTAAATTAAAAGAAGTGTTTTTGATATGACATGAAATATGGTGGTTAGTATTAGTTTTATACAATGCCTTATATCAAAACCAACAAGTCTAACTGACCAAATCAATGTCAATTAATCGTCTTAAAATACTTACCAAAGAATACATTTGGTGGTATGTACTTTTTCTCATCCTTAGTTTCGGTTCCATCTATTTTGATCGTACCACCAGGTACTTGAAACAATTGTGATTTGTGAAAAACATCATCATTGTCCAATTCCACTGGTAGAGGTCTAGCACGGAAAAGTTTGGGGTAAGAACAAATTACAGGCACGCATGCAAGGAATAATGTTAGGGTAGCCAGAAGTTGCAACCTCATAGTCTATGCAGTTTATAAATAAAAATAATAAATAGCGAATGTGAGGCACCACCAACACTACCCCCGATGACTCTCCAGTGGTCTTGTCTAAGGATGCTCGTGATCTACTGTATTACGTGTGGGTACCCCCGCGGACTTCTTTTACGACGCTGGCACGTGGTGATGAGCCCCATATGGCGTACTGAGACCATATTGGAAATAAGTTTACAAGTATGAAGTGTGTATTTCTGCATTATTATTCATTTGTGATAATGTTAAAGTCCTAATATTCCATATTATAGAAGTTGCAGTCGTTTGAAGGGCTTAGTGGATTTCACAATTATGTGTGTTAGTTGTGGTTATACTCATTAATGATGTTTAGTTAACACGCGTAGTACATTGTGATAGTATATCTTTTTCCAAAATTATATGGAAGGATAACTCTCGCCTATTTAGTAGTGATAGTGAAGAGGTTGGAGGAGATTCCGAGGTGGAGTCAATTAACATACATCTTTAAATTAAGATTTTAAGCATAATCTTACAATATAGACGCGTCTCTGTATATTACTGTGGATAGTTTTTATTCATCATCATCTTCTTCTTCTTCTTCTTTTGAATCTTTTATTAAAGGAATTATATCTTCCATTGGTATAATTGCCATTGCGCTATCACAATCATTGACACCATATGATATATGCAATTTATTATTTTCATCAATAAAAGCTGACATAACGAATTGTATTATTTCACATTGTGCTGGATCTTCAACTGAAGGAAAACACCACGGTTTTGATGAATGCATGATCCTCCATGGTGATTCTTTTTGAAATAAGACGAAATAAGTCATATATGTATTCCCCCATTTTGTTATTTTTTCAATATGATCCGTATGAACATGGGTAATAGTAAAATACAATTGCTCGCTTTCTAAATACGTGACAAAACCATTAAAATGTACATGATGTTTTTGTGGATATTTTCGTAAATTTTGTATATCATCAACAACCATTATATTATCAGATGTAGTTATACCATCTAAAATTAGCATTGATGGTACTCCATCTATTTCTTTCTCCATTAGAGGCCTATTACGGCCACCTACAATATGATATGCATGTTTTAAACTGGAATATTCTGGATGTTCAAATATCAAAGTAATTTTATCATTTATAACTTGAAATTTTACTTCGTAAACTTGCCACCATATTGAATAACCTTCTGGATACGAACTATAACTACAAATTACTTCACCTTTACTTGTTGTATGAATTCGAACATCGTAACCCCCCTCTAGCTGAAAATGATGCGATGCATCTATATTGTCAATAAAATGAAAATTTTTATCTAATAAAACAATAGATGATTTCTCATTAGTCCGTTGAGTTCTTTGAACTATATCATCATCTGATATTTCTGAGCTTTTAGATGATACTGCATCCAACGTCATACGTCTATCATAATATTTCTGATAAAATGGATTTACGACACGACCACATTGATCGGCAACATGACGCTGAAATCCAATATATGCTGTATTAGGATATACCGATAATATTTCTTTTTCGTATAAAATTCCTTTAATAGATGTAAACGATGGATTGAACATACCATGCTCGTATCGCACATATTCACCAAAGGGGATTACTGCACCACCATAATACGATGGATGAAATAATGATTGGTCAACATATCTTAGACCTTTTTGGGGCGGTTCATCATTCACATGATTTGCTGGATTGTAAAGTGAAGTTCCAAAGTAAGGATCACGCTCGTTCAAATGTCTTCGGAAATTTCGACCTGAACTCCACTCACTATCAAATATTAAATATGATCCGATAATGACTACAAATAATAGGAAAGGTATACATGCAAATTTGTTTACACATAAACCACCTCTCCTAAATGTATTACTTACATACATTATAAATTTATTGAAAAGCACAAAGAGAGTGCCCACTAATTCCTACTCTAATGTGTTTATCTAATGTGATAGGAGCTTGCAACTAAGATTCCAAACTAACTAATATAGAATAAATCCGTTTCGTCAGTATATATTTGAAGTTTGAACTAAAACTACGTCAATCCAATGGATGAAATTGATAGAAGATCCATTAAAAATAAGATAAACGAGATGTCATGGGATGTTAACCCTAACCACTTCACCACTTCGACCACCACTTTTTTAGATGTTTTGTTCGTAATTATGCACCATTTATTCACTTTTAAATCCATACTATAGCTTTAATCTATGTTATAATATTTTTGACGGTGAGAACTTCTGCTGTACCTAGTCGCAGTGGTGTGAATTTGACCGAATCCTTTTCCTTTGTGTATCAAAAGCGAATGTGGGGACCAGATGGTGGGGGAAGTGGGGGAGGTAGTACACTAAAAGCTACAAAGTCCTAGACACTTCTTATACAATTTCGTGCTCGAACACAATGTAACTCATTTCCTTGATGCACCTTGCGGCGCGATGGAGTGGCAAAAGGCATTACTTCATCATATACAGGAAACACAACCTATCAATTTTGTTGGTGTGGATATTGTTTCTAGCGTCATTGAAAATAATAAGGAATCTTTTTCTAATGAGAAGACATGGAAATTTATTTGGGGTGATGTCAGCTCGATGAGAATTGAAGATAAATACGATCTGATTATGAGCAGAGATGTGTTTTTCCACCTCACTTTCGATAAAATTATGTGTGCAATCAAAACTTTTCTAATTCAAAAAGTAAATATCTTATTGCAACTTCAAATCCAGGCGCACCGAATTATAATGAGAGCCATTCCTGGAATGTAAGACTCAATGAAGGTGGCTTCCGCGATGTTGATCTACTAGCTCCACCATTATCATTACCAGAACCGAATTACGTATTGGAAGAAAAAGAATCCTCTAGAATCATGGGTATATGGAAATTACCAGTGAAAACTTTCACAAATTTATATGGAGTTACTATTGATTGTGGTACGGTCATGTCCGTGTAAGTGCCTCAGCAATTATTTATATTCGCGGGATTATATAGTATTTTAGAATGTCACGCTATTATAAAGTATATATTATATAAAAAAATGAATTGTGATGAATAATATTTTGGTTGCTATGTTTGATGTCGATTGTATAAATAATTTCTACGGTTTTACTACTCTTTAATTTGGAATATTGATGGCATCGCAAGCTCTCGAAGAACGTCTCCGAATGCTCTCTCTGACTGAAGACCTTATCTCGTCAATGATGGCATCGCAAGCTCTCGAAGAACGTCTCCGAATGCTCTCTCTCGTTGAAGACCTACCTCGATGTGGAGGAATCAGACTTCCACCATTCGAAATTTCTACAAAAAGTCGTATATAAATAGTGAAATTTTAATGAATTTATAAATACTCAAGTTTTGTTTAGGTTTCATAAAAGTTTACAAACATACCAACATAAATCATGGCTCATACGGCCGCTATTTCGACGATCAAATCACCACACTGGAGCCACGTGAAAAATCCTTCTTTTATGCATTTATCTTATCATAATTCATTTTCTCCTTTGGACATAGACAAACATAATGATCATGCTACACGTCACTTAATATCTACTAAATCAAATATAATACTTATTTATATCTATATTCCTTGAAATATGATGTGCTCAGGATCTGGTATCAAGCCATCAATTTGTGTACCATTTGAAGAAATATCACCGCTATTTGTCGATGTTATATGTGTACGTTGGAAAAAGAAATCTTTACTAATACTACCAAAATCAACTTTAGCAATATTATTGTATAATGCTTCCCTTGTATCCATTTTGTAAACATCAGTTATGTCACCCCAAGGCGTAAAATATACGACTTTATGAAAACCTGCATCCCAAATCGTATCACATATAATAGTTGCAACTTGATCACGTGTTAATCCTCCACCAGGTAAACCACCCCATCTTGATGGTGCGATTTCAGTTACAATATTACGTACAGTACCCTTCCCTGTATCCTTTTGTACATGACGTAATAAATTATACATAGATGCAATAACATGAGGTTCAAACCCTTCAACATCTATTTTAATTAATGCTATCGGACCCATCCCATTAGTTCCATTATTACTACTACTTTCATGATACATCGCATCATGGAATATATCATCTAATCTCACCATTTGCACATCAAGTGGTTCAGATACTTTTTGTTCTTCTCTATAATATTCATCACCAGTTTTACTAAATGTAAATGTTCCATGACAACCGTTACTTTGCTTGTCTAAATGCATCATTTCTGTGGTATTACTAATAGGGTATGGTATTAATGCTGCATGATGAAATTGATTATTATCGATCGCTGAATTGATCCAATTTAAACATACTTTTTGTATATCAAAAAAATATGTACGACAACCTACGGCTGCTGCATATAAACCATAAAATCCTGCATTTGATCCTATATCCAATACAATAGCATGTTTTGAACCATCTTGTGTTTTAGCATATGATGTACAATGACCATGTTCCACATTCGGATCGGTTGAGTCACCAACGCGCAAGACACCGTTAAAAGCCTCGCTGACCATTCCCTCCCCTTCTTTCTTCTCCAAAATCCAATTTACAATAACTTCTGCATCAGATCTTATATTAAATGTTCTTCCCTTAAATGTTATTGAACGAAATGACTTTTTACCATCAAGTGTAGCATTGTAACGTGCGGCTAAATATTTTGCAGGCTGTATTTGATATTTTTGAAGAAATGAAGGTATAAAATATATTATGTAATAGTGTTGGGAATATGAAATAGTGGTGAATGTTAGTTAGATTCATTTCTAAATGAACAGTAAAGTGAATACATAAATTATGAGTTGGAACAAAGTAGTCTCAGGCACGCATCGTGAAAAAGATGGTGCAATTGTTTCGACATTGTACTTCAGTGTCTCAGGTCGGGTAATCATTGGCTACAAACTCGATCCAACTACGCTACATATAATACCATACATAAACTTACAATTACATGTTGATGAGGACCAAAAGTAAGGTGATGATGCTCTTCCCGAAGGTGTCGACGATTTACCACAAAGGAGTCACGAGAGTGCTTGCTTTGGTCTCCTATAGCTACTGCTTGCACAAGCAACAACAAAAACACTATGAAAACCAGCATTTATGCAGAAAATAGTTTAACAATGCATCCTAGCTGTTTTATCACTAACTCGAAGACATGAAGTGCGTGCAGTGTGACCCGGTGGTTTCGCAGCCAAAGACCATGGATTTGTTGGTTTTGTAGATTTAAAGAAGGTAAATTTCTCAGTATCCAGTCATAAGCCATAGTTGAGATGCAGCCGATGCAGATTAATGAACCGGCTTCTGCCCGAAGATCGCGCTATCAATCTCTCATGAGTATTGCTGGAGTGGTTCTCTTGACAATGTGGGTATTTTCTTCCATGACATCAGTGCCACAAAATACTATTGCTTTACCATCTGAAACGAAAACTCACAATAGTTTAGATGAACCAACACATATATATTCCCCAACAGAACTACGTGAAATGAATAGTCACATAACTAATTCCGGGGATTCATCTAGTGGTAAACCAGTAGCACTTGTCACAGGTATAACAGGCATGATTGGTAGTTATGTTGCTAAAGCATTAATAAAAACGGGACGGTATAGAGTTGTTGGTATTGTTCGTTATAGGAGTGATTTATTTAATTTAGGTGGATATTTGAATGATATAAAACTTGTTTATGGTGATATTAATGATAAAGGTCGTATGCGAGACATCGTCACAAGTGAACAGCCATCATATATATTTCATTTTGCAGCACAAGCTATCAATGGCGTATCTTATGATTCTGCTGAACTTACATTACAAACTAACATACAAGGAACATTTAACATGCTCGAGGCCGTACGTAGTGCTGGACTTACGAAATCAGTACGATTTCTATTAGCTGGTTCAAGTACTGAATATGGTGTTACTGCAGATACATGGGATGGTCCAATTCCGGAACATGCTCCGATGTCTCCTGTTTCACCATATGGAGTTAGTAAAGCTTCCGCTGAATTATTAGTAAGACAATATTACCACACATATAAAATGCATGTTATTACGGCACGATTTTTCATTCAAGTGGCAGCTGGTGGTACAGAACATTTAGCTGTACAAGAGTTTTGTAGACAAATAGCTATGATCGAAAATGGTTTACAAGATCCTGTACTCATGCATGGTTCTATAACTACTAAGCGTGATGTCACTGATATGAGAGATTCCGCCAGCGTGGTGGTTTCTCTAGCTGAGAAAGGATTGGCAGGTGAGGCATATAATATTGGTAGTGGTATAGCTGTATCTGTGAAAGAAATTTTAGATACAGCATTATCTTATTCATACAGAAAAGATATTCAAACAAAAGAAGATTCATCACGTTTACGTTTATATGATGAAAAAATTCTCTTATCAGATAATTCGAAGGTAAGGAAATTAACAGATTGGGTACCTAGTCCTGATATAAAGCAAACAGTCGAAGATATATTACAATTTTGGCGTAGAAAAATTAAGCAACGTTATGCAACTGCTGCAGATTATGAAGCAGAACAAAAATGTTTAGAAGAAGTGGCAAAAAATGCAAAAGTGAAGGGGGATTGAGAACGAATGGTTGTTATGTAATATATCATGAAATTATTGTTGCTTTACATATGTTTTTTCTTTGATTGTCAAACTTTATCCCCCTATATTTGACACATTGATGATAAATGATTTAATCATCTGCTGGATTCCATTCGAATGGTTCCGGTGCAACAGCCTCGTCTTCCTGTCCCAAGGCAACTCTTTCCACTTTGGTAACATTTTCTGGTGCTGTTGGATCATTATCAATTAACATGACAATACCAGCTGGTACACTACGTTTATCAACAGGTTGATAACGTTGCTCGCTTATTTCACCAAGTTGAATAAAACGTCTTTGTGATGGTATAAGACGTGAAGGATTTGCAACATTAAAAGTAGATGGTTCTTTTTCTTTCTTTTTAGGTTCTTCTGTTTTCACTTCTTCAACACTCATACCAGATGCTGTACTAAGGTATGATGTAACACGTTCAAGTGTTGGCGCTTCCATGCCACCACTTGAACCCAATTTAGCACGTGATTCTTTACGTGCTTCACGTGCTTTGGCACGAGCAGTAGTAGAAAGAACAGCGGTTGCAACTGGTTTTGCAACATCCTTTTCTTTGTCATCAACTTTAGGGTAAGCAAACATAGACGGTGGTGCATTGCATACAACATTGAAATCAATCGGCATATTAAAATCTTTATTTAGACCAATGAGCATTGTTGGTGCAAATGATAATGACAGCATATGATATAAAGGATACCAGTACCAACTTTGTAACCACATCATTACTCCAACTGCAGCACCCATTTTCATGAACCCAGCACGTGATTGTAAAGTAACAACACAATTTCTACCACCTGCATCAAGTATACCTGAAGCGAGAATGGCACCAGATTTTGCAATGACAGGTTGATGCTTATCACCTATTGTTTTTGCTAAATGTGCTCTAAATTTATTTACAGATGGTGATCTCGCTTCTGCACATTGTTGTAAAACAAGTGCCATGCCTTGCATAGCACCATTACGTACATAATCTGTTTGATCTTCAATTAATGTTTGCAATAATTCAATAGCTTCTTTATCTGCAGTACCAGCACATGCAATACCTATAGCCATACAGGAACCATATCTAACATGAGGGTTAAAACTTTCTGCAAGTAAACTAACAAGTTTAGGTACAACATCAGGTTGGCGAAACATAACTAATCCAATATTTGTGACTGCAGCACGGCGTACATCATCATTTACATCAGATACAGCAACATGTAAAAGTTTTCTTACAGCACCATTGTCGGAGGTACCACAGTATGCCATGGCAATAGCATACATACCACCATATCTAATAATAGGATCACGATCTCTGATCATTTGTTCAATTATTACATCAGCACTTTCTTCTTTACCATAAACCATCATTGCAATGGCGAGTGCCAAAGCTCGTACAATTTTTTCATGTGTTGTATCATGAGCATAATTAAGTAATTCAGGAATAACATCTTGTGCTAAAGTACTATCGCTTTGTCCAACCATAACTAAGCCAATAGCAAGTGCTGCACCTTCCCCACCAACAGCAGAATCTGTATATAATACACCTTTTAACAGTTCAAAAAGATTTTCATCACCAGTAGCCATTGCAGCTAAACCCACACCTAGTGTTGCACCGTGTTGAACTGT
>JACKZZ010013033.1_pt1 | contig 37236 bp, 17 predicted proteins | sample 8027871 | NCBI WGS metagenome assembly JACKZZ01 (sample SAMN15724774, study PRJNA655200) | protist metagenome | isolation source: fluorescence activated cell sorting (FACS) single amplified genomes of... | place: USA: West Boothbay Harbor, Gulf of Maine | collected 2000-07-19
TCTCTTGAAGACAAGGCGATCGCCAGTTAATCCATCGACGAGACGAGAGTCGTCAAGTTCGCCGTTGGCCTGACGACGCAACCATACACGCTCTTTTGCGCGTCTAGCAATTTCTTCCATAAGTCCCTGTAAAGAGGAGATTTCAGCTTCAACACGATTTCTATATTCAAGATAAGCTTCAAATGCACCCTTACCAAGATTAATTTCTTCCAATCGTTTTTGAAGACCTTCTTTCGCCATGCGCTCAGCATTAGCTCGAGCTTCTTCGGAGACCGCCGCTTTGTCCTCGTCAGATACTTGGTGAACAGTATGGCCTTTATCAAGCCTGTAAGGTCCACCACGGCCTCCAAGACCGGCAGTATCGCTGCCACCAGTGCCACCAGCCCATGTGTTACCGCCCACGTGAGGCTTATTATGAGGGTCTTCTTTACCATGTTTTGCAGCATCCAGTCCTGTTTTTGGTGTTGATGGTTGGTCTGCAAAACGTCCATTGCGACCCAGGGGTAGCGTTGTTACAGTTCCTTCATTACTAGGTAAGCTAGATGTAGCTACAACTCGGGAAATTTCCCAATTTTCACCTCGGGACTCTTCAGGCCCATGCATAGCCTTCCATGTCGCCAACGACTTTTCCAGGGACGCACCATCTGTCTCGTATAAGCGCACCAGCCCGTCAGAGAACATTACAGCTGCCCCACGACCACCGCTTAAAACAGCCATATCAACAGCCACACCTTCATCTTCTGGGCTTGTCCCAAAGCTTCGCAGAGGAATTCGACGAAGCGCAAGCTGGCTATTGTCCGAATCTGAAGTTGGAGTTTTCCCAACTTCCAGATATGGACCATCAGTACCTGGTCGAGTGACAAGCGTGTGCACACTGTCACTCCTTGGAGATGTGCGCATGATTCTCATCCCTTCACTGTAACCAGTAGCCATATTCGACTCCGATTCTAAGTTTGCTCTCGGCCATTGTTTCCATTTTCCATAGACTCCTTCATTTTTATCGAAGGAGGAGAGATTCTCACGTGTCAGACTAGATACATAACTTAGAGATGTAGAGCCTAGATTGTTACTAGCACCATTAGAATACGACTGTATGGCACCCTTCGTGCCATCTCCATTAAGCTCACAACCTATCAAATTTAATGCATTGACCCTTCCACCATCACGCCCTGTCGGGATTGGAAGTAAGTGAGCTGCACCATCTTGAGTGCGCAGATATAACTGCCCGTCTAGTAGAGTCACTGTTTCAAGACCAGACGAGGAGTCAAGCTCAGCATACTGAAGAGTCTCAGCATTCATCCTAAGTAAAGCAATACGCTCTCCACCTTCGCGCCACATAACACAGCTCCCATCTCTCACATTATTATCGTAGCTTACACGAATTGGTGATGCATTTGTTGCAGATTCATCATCACTTGCTGCCCCGAAAAGGTTAAATTTCTTCGAAGAACCAGGGTTCAAGTAAGTCTTTAGATCAGGCAAAGAAAACATTGTAGGGACTGTTGCAGTTTGAGGGGCTTTGATAGCCATAGACAAATCTGGGATAATGATGGTGGCACTATTCTTAAGTGGTCCTGGAATTAACAGAGGTGTGAATTTCCCAAGCCTCCAGCCCATATTAGCGCTGAGAAGTTCATACCTAATGTATGCCGCATCTTCGCCAGTCTTCTTATCATCACCTGGCAAATGAACTCCATGGAAGCTGTGCAGTTCAAGTGGGTTTGTTGTAAGTGCATGCAAAGAATTTTGCCCCGAGACAAAGCCGTCCAGCTGTCGTCTTCCATGTGCCTCATCACTTCGACCGATGCGTAGTATAGCTAATTGCTCACTGAAGCCGTAGACACGACTGTTTTGTAAATCTAAACTCTGCTTCGTTACCTGTTCACTCTGCCAAGTCTGTTCATTCAGCTGCAATGGTTGCTGCCACATTGCACCTAAATTCGACTTTCCAACTCTCACGGAACTCTCAACTGGTACTGGAGATAGTACGGGAACAGATAGTTTCACAGAAGGTCTTGTGGCAACTGAACCAGGAACCAAAGGTACGGGAATTCCATTCGCTTGGAAAATAGCAGCAACTTGGGCACGGGTGGATGGGGTCAAGTTCTCAAACTGCAAAATGTTTTCGACTGCAGCCAAAGCACCGTCTTTCGGGTAACTTTGGATGTGTCTTACTACAGAAACTGCTTCACGCGCAGAATAAGGGTACGTCAAATTGCCTGCCTCATGTTCTGCCCGCAAAGCAGCAAAAGCTTCAGCTACACGCTCAAGTACAATTTCTGGCACATCCGGGCCATAGGCTCGCATGAGCTCCAGCTCGGATTCCATAGGCAAATTATCAACGACGAACGTGTGGAAAACATCACCACATTCCCTGAAAAAGTTGTTGCCAAGAAATGGCATGCCTGGTCGATTAGCTAGCACTACCATCTTAAAATCAGGATGAACTAGGACTACACCATCCTCCAGAGCCTGTTGAATCTCCTCCTCCGAGAAAGCTTGCACTTGTGCGGCTCCAGAGGATCTTCCGCGAGCCCAGACCTCTCTTCGCAGGAGGCGCCGCCCGTCTGGGAGCATGAGCTCGCCATCTTCTGCAAGACCTTTCAAAACTGTGACGACTTCTAATGGAGCCTTATCAGCTTCATCAATCACAAGCATGCGTCCAGCCGTAGCTGCTTGGACCACAACAGACGGAAGAAACGAAATCTTTCCACCCTCTAGGGAAGGCATGAGTGTCAAACTCTGAATAGTAGAGTCTCTGTGCAGCTGAATATATTCACGCTCAGCTTGAAGAAGCTGCAAAAGACGGTCAATAAGCTTGTTTTTCCCTACGCCCTGGTTTCCAACGAGCAAAAGTGCATTTTCTCCAGCGGAGAGTGATTTAAGCATAGCACGCAATGTTTGTGTGTGCTGCTCATTTTCATAGAAAAGCGGCACAGGAACCTTATTTTGGTCTTCAGGTACTCTTTGTGGCATTGAAACATCTCCTATTCGCAGAATCCCGTTTTCGGTAGAAATCTTCATGGCTTTTGGCTGCTGTTGCTTCAAACTCTGTAGTGGTAATTCCACCCGTTCCAAGCCAGCATTATCTAGAGCCTCCTCAAATTTTTCCCGTGTGGCACGAGGAAGGAATCGAACAAGCAGTGAGTTGGCAAGAGACTCGCGAAGTTCCGTAGCATAGCTATCACTCTTGTATCCCAATCTCTGCATGCGCAGCAAGTGCCGAAGATGCAAACGAAGCTCTGGGACATCTTCTGCCGTCTTGTTCAGGTGATGCGTCGCCTGCTTAAGGAGTTCCGCATCGAAACCTTGCAGTGCACTTTCTTCATTACCAAGAGCTGTAAACATGTTCGCCACGCTAACCTCTGGCATCAAATGATAGTTCCAATCGAGTTCTGAGCTCACATAACGACGTAGAATGTCGTCAGTGCGCACTCGACTAGCATCGTATTGGCCGAGAGCCAGCACTCGGAAGTTCGGATGCGCACGCAGGAGTTCCCCACTCGGGAGACTAACCTCTCCATCATGGACGAGTGCCTGTATTGCGACAAGAGTATGCGGGTCAGCACGGTCGATGCCGTCCAAAACACACAGCTCTCCATTACGAGCAGCAGATACTAAGGGAGTGTCAGCCCAAGACGTCCCCCCCGAAGCGTCCGTCTGCCGCCTTTGCAGAAAATCGCGCGATGTCAGCTCAGAATATATGGGAAAGGTACTGCTTGCAAGATTCAGCCTTGCGCTGAGAGATCGCGCGATCTCCGACTTGCCGCAGCCTCTGGGACCAAGTAGACAAAGGTGTCGCCCGCGACTGGCGTCGTCCACAAGGCGGCCAAGAGTCTTGTTTTGTTCCTCCGTCATAAAGAACCCAGACCTGCTCGCGGTGGTGAGAGGCGCAGCACTGTCGGGAACCGCCGCACCTTCTGTTGGATTAGCTTCGTTGCCAGCAGCTAGGTCTTCCCATAATGTTTCTAAGAAGGGACGAAGACGCGCCGGCGTGGCAGACCGCATCCACGTGAGAACTGGCAGACAGCGTTCAACCCTCTGGACCAGAGACACTCCTACTTCCCCCTCTTCCCCCAAACAGTATCGCATTTGCTTTAAGGAAAGGGAAGGAAGCCCCACGGGGGAAAGACCTTCAGACAAAGCAGTAGTACGCGCATTCCGGAGCCCCTCCTGCAATGAAAGCAAGCTGCGAGCTCTCTGCTGGTTGCTCGACTGCTCTGCCAGAATGACGTGTGTGGTCTCCACGGTGGGAACATCTACAAAACGGGACTGAAAGCGAGAGCGCAAAGGTGGATCTAGTGCATTCCCTCCGGTATAAGGCGGCGCCTGTAGTGCCAAGGCAACTACCCGGAACTGGTCGTGTACAGGGTGCGTCGGGGAGCCGAGGAGGTAGCCCTCCTCAAGCTGCATCTCTCTATTTTCCAGCAAATTGTTTAGTGTGGGCAACACATTTCTCTCAGCTGCCTCCAGCCCGTCCAGCAAGAGTAGACGCCCTTGCAAGGCAGCTCGCACAGGTGCTTGGTCATGGAACTCTACGCTTTGCCCCGAAGCATTTTTGGAGCTCAACTCACGGCGCTGCTTTAAGTCGCTCTCAGTTGTATCTCTGGTAAGACGCATATACTCTACTTCAAGGCCAGTGGCTTCAGCAAATGCCAACACTACTTCGCGACGGAAAGGTCCTGGGTGGCCCAAAAGTAAGCTGTCTTGCCCAAGAGTGAATTTCTGCGCCAACCAGCGGAAGTGCGCCAACACTTCAGGGGTCATGGGCGACAGAGCCGCGAGGTATCCGCGGGGAACGAGATGCGGGCTGCCAGAGCTCACAACTTGCAGAGTGACGTCTCCGATCTTCGTGACCACGGGCCTTCCACTGCTACTGGGAGGAGAAGAGGGAGGCGGCGAGGAAAAGCTACGCATGTGGCTTCTGAAAGAATGCCGACTCCTTAGCAGCTGCGAACTGGATCTCGAAGCAAAGCTTTGCATTGCTGAAACAATTGAACCACTCCTTCTTACTTCCTTAGCCTTGCCTTGTACATGGGACAAGGGAAATGACGCAAGGGGTTTAAAGTTTGACACTGTGTTGTCACGTTTCTCGTTTTGTCGCTTTTTGCCAGTATACAGAATAATTTCCACCTTATAGCTATCCTTATACTGGGACAGCAAGACTTCGAAACATGGGCAAGAAGTCAAAAAGTGGAAGTAATGCGCCGGTGCTGCTTGCATCTGAGCGCAGGCGAACGGGGAACGAGATGGGCACGATTTCGACCCGCATCGGCACAGCTTCGCAGCTGCCATTCGGATACTGCGCATTGTCCAACATTCCTACTACTCCTGGGGATGCGGTGGCAACCCCTTCTGGTCGAATCTACCTCAGAGAAGCAATTCTCGAGCATCTCTTGACGCATGCGCAGGAAATCAGAGAAGCGGAACACGACCGGGATTTCCAAGAAATGCTCGAGTCTCAGAAGGGCGAGCGTGATGCAGCAGACCAGAGCAGGAGAGAAGCAGCGAAGTTCCAGGAACAACAACTACATGCTTCTATTTCGACTGGGGCTAGCACTTGGACATCAACATCGGCATCGACATCAGCAGGTGGCGTTGAGGTTGACTACAGAGACAGTAAGCGCAAGAGGCTCATAGACGACAGCACAGATGCAGAGCGACTGAAGGCCCTGCAAGAAGTGAGTGTATGGATGCCACAGAGTAGCTCGTCCCATTCTCACTCGAAGAAGGCCAAGAGAGAGAGGCCCACCTCGCCGCACAGCAAGCAGCCGCTGAAGGCGCGGGACCTCGTGTCGGTCCACTTGATTCGGGACGAGTCGTCTGGGGGACTCAACTCTAGCACGGTGCACTACCAGTGCGCCGTTTCTGGCAAGGCGATCACTGCACAGCCGGCGGTGGTGATTCGCCCCAGCGGAGTGGTCATGCTGGAGTCCGTGGCCCTGCAGACGGTGCTCCGAGATGAGACCACTCTGTGCCCCGTCACAGGGCGGGCGTTCGACAAGCACAAGGACATCTTGAAGCTACATGCTGCTGCCACTGGGTTTGCCGCTAGCGGAAACGTCGAAAGTAAGCGCTACAAGCCTAATATGATATAGGCGTCATCGGAGTATTGGTATTGGAGTTCTCATTATTGTTATACTGTAGAGAAATGGAAGATGATTTAATTTTCAACACAAAATAACATAGATCTATTCTAGTTGACTGCACTACAGCGCATTCATTCCTGGATGTCATTATCACATGCTTCATTGTACTTGCGAACGGAGCTCTGCACTACTTGAACCGTCTATTTAGCGTCTTCTTCAGGAGCAGGCAAGGTGCTACTTAAAGCAGGGTCTGCACTATCGGTTTTGTCTGTATCCGTAGGCACCTCGCTCTCTACAGCAGGGGGGTTCAAAGCACTGCTAGCCGCGTCTTCCACAGCCGCAGCTGCCTCTTCTGCGGTGGGTGCGGTAGGCTTCACATCCTCCACCCCGACTGGTGCCATTGTCCCTTCCTCTGCCCCTTCTTCTGCCTCTGCACCCGCAGATGGTACAAGTTGTGCAGGTGCTGGTAGTGCTTCCGCCTCCACAGTTGCCTTTTCTGTGGCGGCATCCAACACGTCCTCCACCACTACATACGCCGCAGCCTCTGCATCCGCAGTTGATACAGGCTGGGAAGATGTTTTGGCTTTCACAGCGACATGCTCCACATCAGCCTTTTCCGTATACTGCTCTTCCCCCACTAACTGCTTCAACTCAGCCTGAGCCTCGTCTAGGTCGTCATCTGCCAGACTTTTCGAGAATCTCGATGGCACGAACTTCTTTGAGCCGGCAGGCAATGAAGCCACAATTTTTGCGGCCACTTCGCGAGGCTTCTTAGGAACCTCCACGTTGTGCGTACCACAACCACAGACTTTCATCTCAGCAGTGCAGTGCAGTGCAGTGAAGTGAATTTCTGAATTGCATCATTTACGTGGTTTCCCAATTTGGATGGGTTTTGGGCACCTTCCTCCCCCGGCCACCCTGGGGGTTGATTTCACTGTGCATTGTCATTTGTCATTCTATCGCGAAGAAAAAGAGTGATCAAGATCTCAGTGTGTGCTCACCAGCTTTCACCACCTTTCGCATCGCTCCAACTATAAGGTTTGCGTGTCAAAATATAAGCAGAGTAAACCTCAAAGACTAAAGTGACTGGAGATTGCATGTTGCCTGCGACTATGTTGCTATCCGTCACCGTATGGTGCGTAGTTTTGGTGGCCGTTGCAGAAGGCGCGTGTCTCGAGTATGCAAGCTGCGTGAGCTGCACTGAAGGTGGGTCTCATAATGAATGTATGTGGAGCGGCGGTGCTGATGGTTCTTGCACAGACTACACTCCTGAGAAGAGAACCAACATAGACGATTTCGTGAGATGGAATGATAGGTGTCAAGTCGAAAGAGTCGAAGATGCAGACGATGCAAGCTTTTTGGGTAATTGGATGGGGAAGCTTGCTGGGTCAGGGATTTTCTCGAGATTATCTCTGCTGGATCTCTCTCTTCCTGGAACACACGACACGCTTACTTATGACCTCAGCTTGACAGTGTCAGATGGCGGAGCAGACGACGACATTCGATTTGCCGAGGTCATGCACAAGTACGGGAAGCTGGTCCCCGACTCCGTCGAAGACTTCATCCGGCAGCAGGCGCAGACGCAGGGTCTCAACGTCACCGAGCAGCTCAACAATGGCATCCGGTTCTTGGATCTGCGCACTATGTATGAGTATAGCGACAAGGTGAACCCGGAGTGGTACTCTTTGCACTTTCTACAGAGCAACAAGAAGATGGTCGCATATCTTCAGGAGATCCGCGACTGGATGGAACAGCACCCTAGTGAGGTTGTGGTGATGTGGATGTCAAAGCACGGTAGCCCCTGCGTCAAGGGCGATTCTCAGTATCCAAATACACCAATTGCTATTAAGCAAAAGTTCTTCAAAAAAATTGAGACAATCTTTGATGGTATGCTGCTCCATGGGAAGAGCCCTCAGGCGGACTCTTCGCCCGTGCGGCTCAATGAGACGACCGTTGCAGAGATGGTGGATCGCAATGCGAGAGCAGTTTTCTATGTCAGTGATTGGTCGGAAATGACTCAAAACTCTACTCAAGTATTGGATGGGTGCCTTATTGACAACCGTCTTGGTCCATCTGTCAATGATGAGCAGAATTCTGTGGAGTGGGAGCAGAATTTATACAAGAGCGCAGTTTTAGAGAAATGGCGTGATAAGAAGGAACAAAAGCTTATGCTGATGAGTCTTTCCACGGGAGTTCCATCTATACAAACTGTTGCTGAAGGAGATATCCGCTTCTTGCATCACAATGACCAAAACACTGGTAAAATTGATGAAAAGATTATGATTGATAAGTGCACAAAAGCCTTCAATATTCCTGATTTCGATTCTTGGTGCCCCCCTACGCTGCTAGACATCGCCAACCTAGAGAACTATTACAAGCAATTAACCATGGACCAGGTTTACAAGTACAAGGACTTAGGATGGGCATTTCCAAATGCCATATATATCAATGGCGTGGATATGGGTGGGACGATTCGAACTGGCACGCAAGTGTTCTGGCAAGATGGCTCTAACGATTCGAGCAGTGGTAACAATAATGATGGCCTTCATACTACTACAAAGTATGCATACGTCGATACCATAATTGGATTCAACCTCTTCGTAGCATGCAATTCAGATGTTGTTCACGACCAAGAGAGTCCCGAGGCGCAGCAGTGTGCTTCCATGAAGTCTATTGTTGAGGCCAGAAGAGCCAAGTTTCCTGTGACCACGTGGGAGGACTTAATTCACGGAAGACACGCAGACTGGCCAACTGTCCCAGAACGAGGTATTTAATTTGCAGCAACGTAACAGTGCTTTTTGTGTGTTTCTAATCGGTTTACCTAATAGTTTACAAAACATATCCGTACTGCTGGAACTCGGAACCCAATCTGGGCGCCAATGGTCAATCATGAGCACTACACAGCGGCTACCTAATAACAACATTTCCGTAGATTTTTCAGCCGTCTTGGCTTTGGTGAGCAAAACTTCGTTTGCAAAAGGGTACGGCGCCCTACATCTATCCAAACAAACGAGGTCCTCTCATCGGGCTTTTTCAGACACTCGTCACACTTTCTACAAGACTTCGGGGTAGATGATGCGCGGGTCTCGCACTGGCGTGGGCCTCAAGCTGGGCGCAGTTGGCAAGGATTCCCAGGGATTTGACGATTTGGATGAGTTCTGGGATGCCTCCGGTAAGTGTCTCATCTGAAGTAATTTCATGTTGCCGTGTCGTCGATATAGTTGAAGGCACACCCCGAAAGACATTTTCGTATGCACCAAGTTGCCGCACAGTTCGCATTTCGTCATGTTCATCACACCACTAACTTTATTCTTCCCATATTTCTTACTCACACATCTCACATTCTTCTCACATCATTCTCAAAACCAAATGTCTTGCATTGCAGAAACTACAGATCTTGCAAGCAATAGTCCAACAAGAAGCAGATCTTCAGGTGCAAGCAGTTCTACGAATGATGCCTTTGATTACGACACTAGCAATTCCATCAGTGAAGAGGATGAGAGTAGTGATGAAGCGGAGGCCGCTGACGAGGCCGCTGATGTGGTCAAGGAGCAGGAGGAGCCTGTGGCCGCATCACCAATTCGATCTGCAAGAAGGAGATCTACAATGGAGAACACATTTGGTTCTGCCATGCCATTCGAAGACTCTCCAAATGTAGACGTTGATCCTGAAAGTCCTTTCTCTGTTGGTGCTTCTCCTGTAGGTGGACGAAAGTCGAGTATTTTAGGTAACACGGTTGCTGAGAACAGCCCGAAAGTTCGCGAAGGTGCCAAGGGTCGTTCTGGTCATTCTCCTGTGCGCAGCCCTAAATCGCCAACATCCCCAACCAAACGAAGGAGTGCCGGCAAAAGTGCTAACAAGCGAAAAACTCCTGAAGAGTCTGTGAGTGCGATTACTTACGAGGATGTGGATGCCGGAGGAAACGACGATAATGAATATTACGAAGAAGCTGTTGGGGATGACTATATGGATACAGTTGAGTCTGTACATGATGCTAGTGTAGAAGATATCGAATCGTCTGGTAATAAAAACCGTCGTGTAAGTTTTACTCAAGATACTAGCGCTGAACAACTTCCGAGTGCTGCATCATCGGCTGTAAAGCGTGGGCGAGGAAGACCCCCAAAGACTCCTACTAGCAACAATAGCAGTACACACACTACCCCCGAGTCTGCACGTAGTGTCCGCACTGCCATGAGTACTCCTGGTTCCGAAGAATTTGCCCGTGGAAGGAAAGTGATGGATGAGACATTCGAAGGTAGCAGTGACGAAGAGGCGGCTGATCGCACAGACATGCAAGATAGCGAATCGGATGATGAAGAAGGTAAGAACGCATCTGGCTTTGCAGATGATTCGTTTGCTGCTGCTATGCGTAAACGAAAGAAATATTTCAATGAGGACGAAGAAGATGAAGAGGAAGAAGACGAAGACGGCGTTGGAGGTGGAAGCAGAAGATCTAAACGTGTGACAAAAGGGAAGAAACTCGCTTGGTGGAAAGGTGAGCGACCTGTTTATGATGCAGGCCGTATGATTGGACTTCTTACTGCTAATCCAACCCCAAAGAAGAACGGAAAGAATGGCAAGAAAGTTGGTAGACCAGCCAAGTTTAACGAAGGAGAACTGTCCATTGTCAAATCTGAAATGCCAATTGTTTTACCTACTGACATTAAATTCGCATCCCGTGATAGTGCAGAGATGGAAATTTGGGATGATGCTGCAAACTCTACGCAATCTTTAAAAGTTCTATGCTACAGTGAGACGAATGAAAATGCCGCTTCTCTTCCGATTACTGCACCTCGCCCTGAGGGGAAGGACATCGTTGGATTCGCTGCCCAGAGTTTCAATGTTCCAGAAATTTCGAACTCTATGTCTGGATGGATTTCAGGCTTCGTTGATCTGCCTCCGGGGGCAATTAAAGATGCGGAAGGAGTTGGTGAGTGCACACAAGTCTTCTTTATTTCCGAGTGCCAGGATGGGGCATTGGAGTTTGGAATGGCTGACCCTGCCGAACCAGAGTGGAAAGATGAGACAGCACAGCGTCATCTTCTCAGAAAAGGTGACACATTTTTCGTACCTCCGGGGAACATATATCGGCTGGAAAATCATTCATCAAACAAACCTTGTTTTATTTTCTGGACCATCATCAAGCCTGTGCCTCCTGGCGACGGCGCTAGTATTCAACCAAGTGCAGACGAACCAGTCCAATAAAAGACAGTTTTCAATATTGTATATGTATCTAGTGAAAGAGAGTTGAAGAGTTTTCCCATTTACACACATACAATATTTTCACAACTTTCGCATTAAATACAATACGCCTTCCTTCCCTTTCATCTCATTTGGAGCGCTTCTTCTTGCGACTAGGATCATCATTATCGTCCTTGTCTATATTTCTCTTGCCCGTGCCCAAAACAGCACGCATCTCTGCCTCGGTTCTCCCCGCCAGGGATTTCGATGCTTGAAACTTTTTATATCTGTTGGATGAGCGATGAGAAGGAAAGTAAACGATTGAATAAAAAGTTAGTAAGAACTCTTCGAGCGGATGCATGCAACATATAACAAAGGTACATATTCTTAGTATTGATAGTGGCCTCGGTGGGAAGTCGTGCTATTTATCTTCAATAGATTTCAGAAGTTTTTGTAGATGTTGGGTGTCTTCGTCATTGGCCACAAACAGAATAGAATACGAGCTGCAGGTTACAAAACAGACAGCGAAAAAGGAACGTACTTGATGCCAACTGATATAATCGGACTTGCAACCCTGCTCTTGTCCTTCTCCTTCTTTTCCTTCTTTTCCTTCTTCTCCTTTTTTCCCTTCTTTTCCTTCTTATCTTTCTTGTCTTTGTAACTTTTTTTATTCTTCTTGTTCCCATACTCTGAATTGAGCTGGTCTAAGATTTCATTAAATCCTGTCGTCGTCTCGCCCCAGCCTCTGGCCCCAGCGCCATCGGAGGCCTTTTCTGCACCTAGACCAAGCTCCTCCTCGCGCTTTGTGACAGCCACACTAGTGGTCATGCCCGTCTCATCCTTTCCAAGACCCTTTTCTTCACTCCATCCAAACTTGGAAAGAAATTTGTAGCCAAAACGCGTCTTGTCATTCTTCCAAGTCGCGTTCTTCGTATCTGGCAGATGCACATCCATATTTCCAACAAATTGCAACTCAAAATAGCCTAGACACGAAAACAAGACCAGGAGTTACGGATAGTCTAGGAATCGTCTTCTTCAAACACATACACTATGTTGTTTTACCCTTGTTTCAAAGCGAATGGCGATCCTGGTATCCTGGTTCGCGGTTTTCCGCCTTGCGCCCCCTTTCTCCCGAGCTGGATACTGGTCAAACGTTGCTAACCCGGCGCACCTTTGACTCTCCTGAAGAGAGCCGCGTCATCGACATCGTCACATGGCCAGTGTGGATCCTTTTGACTTGAACTTGTGCGACCATGAATTTTGCTGCGAAGAAGAAAAAATCAGCAAACTCTGGCCAGAGACGCGTGTTAGCATGGGTTCAAAAGAGGCTGAGCACGGGCCTGCTTCTTGAAGACGCAGGGCTTCAGAGCCTCGCTACTGAAGTGGCCTGCAACCTACCCGATTGCGTACCCATTGAAACCTTGGTCATTTTGATAGGATCCTCTACAGACCAAGGAAAAGGGTGGAGGTGGACAGACAAGATATTGAAGCCAATTGATGAAGTGGTGGAGGAAGATGTGATGCAAATGGAGTTACCAAAAACCACGAGGCCAGTGACGACGGAGCCCTCTCCTGTAAATGGTGGCAATTCGGAGGGACAGGGGCAGGAAATAGAAGAGAAAGGAAGTGGAGGTGTGAACTACCGTACGACGGCGGCTGCTGCTGAAAATTCGGAAACAAGCGCTGCTACTGCTCCTGATGATGATAATGATGATAATAATGATGATGCCACTAAAGCAGCAGCCACGAAGCAACCTAACCGTGGTGGAAAGACAGGACCGAAGTCTTCATTTTCGGTGAACTTGGCGCCAACCGAAGAACCTGATAGAGTTGGCAAGCATAATGGTGTCCGCCCTCGCGGGTGTCCTTGCTGCGACCCCGACCAACTTGATAATATCTTGGATTCGATGATGTCGTCAAACATTTAAAACAAAACAAAAACGAATAGAACACTTTTTACTCTTTGAACATAATATATAAATTGACTTTTGAATTCTGAGTTCTTAGCCCCATTCATCGAAATCGTCATCCGGTTGCGCTTCCACTCGGGTTTCGCCCGCGACACGGCCTTTCACAGCCTTCCTCGGGGTGAGCTTCTCTTGGATATAATACACTGCTGGCCCCCAACTGACATCAACATTCCCCTTAATCAGGATTTCAAAATCACTGTTAGGGATAGGATTTGTGAATGTAACAACAAGACATCCCTCCCGACATTGCGCCATGACATCAGCAGCAAGCTTTAACTGTTCGCTATTGAATGCAGTCCAATGCAGTAGTATAAAAGTTGCATCCATCCATGGGTCCGGATTATCCAAAAAATTATCTTGTTCCCACATAAACTCAATTTTTTTAGTTTCGGAAGGAATTCCTGTAAGACGTTCCCAACGTGGCATGCGCTTTTCTCCTCTCTCGACTAAACCTTCGATTTGGTCAATACCGCCACAAGTTTTCCATGGAACTTTACCAACAAACGCTGCAGCAAAAACAAGATTGCCGACACCACAACCGAGATCGAAAAAACATGGTTTCTCAGGCCAGTCACCATATGCTGCTGATACTTTAAAGTATATTTCGATGAATTTCTCTTGGTCGAGTTCGCCATACGCAAAACACTCATCGGTCACTCCTCTCTTATCACGCTCTTTTTGTGATACTCGTTTCCCTCTTTCTAAAGAGTGCTTATCATACATCTTGGGTAGCATATCACGCATCAGGACTACACTCTGTACTTCCTCCAATTTGGTGCGATGATATATTGTCCTGCACACAAGCTTTAACTCTTCTTCGTTCACGTCGAGGCGTAGGGGGTCAGGCTCGAACTCACTGGGTTCTATGCTACGATTACAAACAGTCACTAGCTTACCCCATCGCAATACAGTACTTGGGGGATTGAACCTCAATGCATAACGCACACGCTCCAAAGCTTCTGGAAAGTTGCATATCTCTACAGCTTTTGTCAATGGCGGCCTCCGCAAAGGCTGCGGCTTACTTAAGCCCAGTGATCGCAAGAAGGAGTCCAGACAATTAGCTGGCGGAGGGTATTCCAATGGAGGACGCTTGTATGGTATTTCACCAACTATGTCTTCCATGGTAAGCTTCACGGGAACTAAAAGCAACAACACTCTGCCACCTTTGGTCTTAAAGTCTTCAAATTAGTAAGCACTAGAATAGATAATGCAATTTCTGTACGACTTATCGCCACTCACAGTGCGAACAAGCTACTTGAGAAAACATTCTCAGACATGTTGAGTCCATGGACACATCAAACACACTATACAAAAAATCAAAAACGCATTCCAGCTCTAGTGAAAAAAGGTCGAGTCGCTAGGGTTGTCGACTCGCCACATTTTTGAGAGCCTCAAGTGCGCACCTTTCAAGTTTCGTGTCAGAAGTACTACAGAAAGAGGGAAACTGGTGTGCGAATATGTCAGGCTTCAACTCAATTCCCCTGCAAAGGATAGGTTCGTCCGATAGCATGGGCAAAAGCAAAGCCAAAGTGAGCATTCCTAAAAAGGGAGCCACTGGCGGCCTGTCTGTTGTCAAGAGGGAGAAGAAGCCCCCGGCTGCATCACCATTGGAAGATTTGTCTAGTCTTGCTGAATTTCTCGGTAAAAGTGACAGCGAGCGCATCACTTCGGTAGAGTCCTTGATTGCCGTACTCTCCAAGACAAACGATGAAAGCAAGTATGTCCTCGCTGCTAAGGATTTGAGCATCATCTGCTCCAAGTATGGATTTGCTGGCCAAGAAGGTCAGTTGGTAACTACACTCATTACCAAAGCATTCTCGTTCAAGGTGAACACGGTTGGTGGTATCTACATGCTACTCGCTATTCAGGCCAATAAGATGCTAGCGAAAGCCATCGAGCCCTTCACTGTTCCCATCTTTGGTGATATATTATCGCTATCTACTGACAAGTCCGCTACTGTCCGCGAACAGTCTGCTTCTATCGCTATCAATATGATGCGTACTTGCACCCCTTTCAGTTTCCGTCTGGTTCTACCACAAATCGTCAAGGGCGTGACGTCTGACGATTGGAGAGTACGTGTTGCTGCTTTGTTAGCTCTTAAAGAGCTTGCACCTCGTGTAAGCAAGCAGATTACACCATTTTTGCCTATGCTGATTCCTGTATGTACTGAGTGCATTATTGATAGTAAGCAACAGGTTCAGAGTGTTGCAGTGGAAGCCTTGACAGCAGCCTGTAGTGTGATCACTAATGACGACATCCGTCATTTGGTTCCTGAACTCGTATCTGTGATTGCAAAACCAGAAGACTCCAGTAAGGTCATTGAGAAATTGATTGAGACAACCTTCGTTCAAAACGTCGACGGTGCAACACTTGCGCTCATCGCGCCACTTCTAGGAAAGATCCTCAGAGGTCGATCATCCGCTCTGAAGCGCAAGGCGGCGAGAGTTATTGACAGCATGTGTCGTCTCGTTCAAGAGCCTGATGATGTGAGACCTTTTGTTCCCATGTTGTTGCCTTATCTTGATCGTGCCATTGATGAAGTTCCCGACGAGGAGGTCGTGGAGGTTTGTAACGCTGCGAGGGATATGCTACTCAATGCCCTCGGCGAAGGTCGCATCTCCATAGACTCCAGTGAAACTGTTGGTTTGAAGCGTGCTGCAAGCAATGGGGCCCTTGACGAGGTCACACGAAAGGCTATTGCCGGTGAAGGGCCACCTAGTGTCATTGGACTGAATCCTGCTCAGGTCACATCATACGTCATATTAGCATGTAAGGAAGTTGCAACAGTGAGCAGTGCGCAATCTTCATCGCAAGTGGATTGTATTTTTTCATATGTTGGCTCTGTTTTGGCCCAACTGCTTGCTTATCACACATTACCAAACCCTAGCATTTCAGATGGAGACGAGGTGTGGCGTGGGGCCGTCGCCATGTCCTCCCTTGCTGAATGGAAAGATTGTATCATTGCTTTCACATCATCTCTCTTTTATACTAGTGAAGTTATTAATGAGCAAGATTCGGAGCAATCGAAAGCTATTCAAAATGCTGCAGATGTGTTTGCACATTCACTACGTATTGCTTCTCTTGGGAACAATGAAGATATGCAGAAGCAAGAAGAGGAGGACGTCAACAACGTTTGTAATTTGGAATTTTCTTTGGCATATGGAAGCAAAGTTCTCCTCCAGAATGCTAGATTGAAGTTAGGCAGGGGACGTCGTTATGGTTTGATGGGTAAAAATGGTGTTGGAAAAACTACGCTATTAACAAATATTGGTAATGGCGCTATTGAAGCTATGCCTAAACATCTCAAGTGCGTTTACGTGCAACATGAAGATTCCCGTGACGACATGGGTGTGTCCATGATTGATGAGTTGTTGCTGGACAAGGATCTGGAAGGTTGCAACGTTACCAAAGAGGAAGCTGAAGCCGCTCTTCGCAAAATTAATTTTACAGAGACCATGATTTCTTCCCCACGTACATCACTAAGTGGCGGTTGGAAGATGAAATTGATTATCACCAAAGCAATTCTTGCGAAGGCTGATATTCTCCTGCTTGATGAGCCTACAAATCATTTGGACAAAGCATCTGTAAATTGGCTTGAAAGTTACATAATTGGAAACAAGGATTTATCATGTCTTATTGTTTCGCACGATACAGGATTTTTGGACAATACTATCACTGATGTTATTCATTATGAAGGAAAAGAGTTGGTTTATTATCCAGGAAATATTACACAGTTTGTTGAGATTCACCCCGAGGCCAAATATTACTATGACCTCGAGAAGAGTAGCTTAAGTTTTAAGTTTCCTGTGCCTGAGAAACTTGATGGTATTAACTCGTCAACTAAAACAGTTCTTTTTGCAAGAGGGGTAAACTATACATATCCTGGTGCTGAGACGCCACAGTTGACAGATGTCAATGTGAAAGTAGTTCTCGGAAGTAGAGTTGGAGTCTTAGGGCCTAATGGAGCTGGAAAAAGTACACTCATTAAAATGCTTGTGAAGGAAACAAAACCAGATTGTGGTGAAGTTTGGAACCACATGAATCTTCGCATTGCCTATGTCGCCCAGCACTCTTTTCATCACGTGGAAGAGCATTTGGACAAATCTCCTGTCGATTACATGAAATGGCGTTTCGGCAAAGGTGTTGATAAAGAGAGTTTGATGAAGGAAACTATTGCACTTGCAGCAGAGGAAGTGAAAAATAAGGAAGAAAATCTCAAATACGGGGAAGTGACAGAGGTGGTTTCCAGACGAAAGAACGGCAAACATATTGAATATGAAATTAAGTTTCACGGTCAATCACACAGAGATCCTAACAAGTACTTTAATCGCGAAAAGATGCTTGAGCTTGGTCATGAAAAGCTTGTCGAGCAAATGGATATCAAGGTTGCTGCAATGGCTGCTGGACTTGACGTGAGACCCATTCTGATCAATGAAATTCAAAGCCATCTTGATGACTTCTGTCTTGAATCAGAATTCGGTACACATAGTGTTATCCGCAGGTTGTCAGGTGGTCAGAAGGTTAAATTGGTTCTTGCTGGTGCTATGTGGAATAAGCCCCATTTGTTAGTACTCGATGAGCCTACCAATTATTTGGATCGCGAAGCTTTGGGTGCACTCACTTCTGCTATCAAAAGTTTTGGTGGAGGTGTGCTTATCATTTCTCACAACTCTGAATTTGTTGATGCACTCTGCACTGAAAAATGGATTGTTGGGGATGGAAAGGTTTTAGTTGAAGGCGAAGCAGCAGAAACAACCTTAAAGACATTTGATAAAAACAACAAGATTCGAAAAAGCAAGAGTAACAACGCACTCCCTAAAGAGGATACATCATCGCAAGGTCATACAGGTGCTGGATGTACAAACGCAAACGTCATCATTGTTGACAAGTTAATGAATCCTAAGCGCCTTGAACCTTTGACCGCGAAAGAAGAGAAAAAGCTTGGCCGCCTTGCAGCGGTCGCCGGTAAGAGCATGCAGGAATACATTGAAGGAATTACGTCGAAATCACCCGAGTGGAAATGGCTTTAACTTTCTTATGTATGTCATTTCTACAAATATTAAGCAAACTGTACACTCAAACAATTTTCAGCATTTTAGCATTTTCACTCTGCTAATTCGTAAACATTCCTGTTTCAGTATAGTAGTAGAAAACGCGGTCAACATCTAATGTCAGGGCAGTTGCTGCTGGCAAATCCTCCATGCTCTCCTGTGCAAGAGGCTCATATCCTCCAGATTCTATGTATGCTGCTTCCGTCGCAACATCCAAGTTATCTAGCCACCGTCTTGGACCCTTCATGACATACACTTGGTTGTCAATTCTACACTCCAGTTCACTGAGCAGATAGGAATCGATACCCACTTTGTGCATGATCACCTTTTGCAGCTCTCCTATAACTCTGTCCATGGTCAAAGTGACCGTATCTTTTGCACCCGTGTTAAATGGGCCTACAGCATGCGGCCCAGAAACACTGAATGAACCTACGAAAGTCATGAGGACATTGTCCGTAGTACCGGCATGATAAGTATTACTCGTCCTAACCTTTAGATGTACGTCTGGTTTTGGAGTCTGTGACAAATTTTCGTTAACAATGTCTTCTGCGTTCGTGTCTATGTACACAAACTGGTCACTAACGACACAGGCGACCAGCAGTGCAAGCAGGATGAAGTGTGAAAGCATTCCGTTTTTGTTGCCCATTCCATTAACAACTTGCGCAAATGTGAGGGTTGCCGATCAGTTCAGTTGAATAGCGCGCGGTTTTTCCCACATACAAAGCATAAGATATTGCAATCCGTGCCCACTGAGACAAACATCCGACTTCGATTCATCCTCATTCCTCATTCCTCACAGCTCCTCTAGCCCACCGTCTGGCATGCCATGGCATGACAGGTCCCCTCGTCGAAAAATCCTGAGGGCTTACAAGCTCGTACTTCACTAACTGAATTGTTTCACTCGCTGTAATTTCAGGTCCATAAAAACGGAGTGCTTTTCATACACTCTTGAGAAATTGAAATTCTCTAGCTTGCATATCCAGCTCTATTTTTGCCTCTAGCGATCATATATCACAATCAATATGGGTGGCGAAAAGAAGGGCGTCAAGCGCTTCAAGAAAGGAGTAGAGAAGGCTCGCAGAAAGGGCGATGTTAGCACAGCGACGAAATTCAATAAAGGTGCACGCAGCCGTCCCCAACAGCAGGAGAAAGAGATGGAGGATGTTGAGACTGCAGATAATGTGATTCAAGTAAAGAAGCATGAAAAGAAAGTTGGTGGTGTGACTCAACACAAGCAAGAGTTGCAGGGTTTGGAAGAAATGGATCCAGAGTTTTTCAACTTTCTCAAGAAAAATGACAGCAGCTTGCTTGACTTTGGTATGGATGAGGAAGAGGATGATGACATGGACCTCGAGGAGGAAAGCATTGAAAACAGCGACGATGATGAAGATGAAGACGACACCGATAGCGACGATGAGGAAGTGAAAGAAAAGGCAATGATCACTGTTACAGAAGAGCTGCTCACAGAGACTTTGACTGCAGCCCAAGATGGCTCCCTCGCAGCACTGAAGCGCTCCATGGCCATCTTCCGAGCGGCATGCATGCCTTATGGTGACGACAAGCACACCAGCGAGAATCTTGATGAAACAGATGATCGCAAAGGATCATCACGCTACCAGATACCATCTGCAGCTATTTTTGAACTGACTTTGCAGCGCGTACTTGAAGGTGCAAGCCAAGCGTTCTATGCAGCGCTCGGCTTGAAGACTGATAAATTAGATCGTGGATCTTTGGATGGACTCGGGAAAAGTCCCAAATGGAAGCGTGTTCAGTTGTTGGTACTTTCATTCTTTAAGTCGTTCATGACTGTTCTGGGTGGTGTTGCCCGCAGCTCTGTATCTTCCAAAGACGACGATGAGAGAGAAGAGAATCCTTCAGTTGTCGCTGTTTACCTTTTAGGTGTTTTGGATGCATATATTCCTTTGCTTGTGCCCTTACCTCGCTTGTCGAAGGCACTCATGAAGATTCTACTGTTCATTTGGTCGGAAGGACCCGAACCTACACAGGATCCTCATCAACTTCGTGCTCGTGCTTACCTTCGTATCCGCCAGATGGCCATCAAACTTCCAGGTGCATACGCTGAGGAGTGCTTCCGCTGTCTTTACCTGACATTTAGTCGTGTTGGCAAGACATTCACTGAGTTCAATGGACCAAATGTAATGTTTATGATCCGTTGTATTGTCGAGCTTTATCAAACTGATATCGTACAAGCATACCAGCAGGGGTTCCTTTACATACGTCAGCTGGCCCTACATTTGCGTACTTCTGTGATGAAGAAAACAAGTGATCATGTTCGCCTGGTAACATCTTGGCAATTCTTAAACTGTTTGCGTCTGTGGACGAGAGTCATTTCAGCTTTACCAGCAGATAATGAGCTTGGTGCGCTAGCTTTTCCTCTTAGTCAGATAATATACGGCGTTATGGCTGTAGCACAGAGCGTCTATTTGTTGCCTTTAAGATTTCACTTGATTAGTTGTTTGCAACTATTAGCAGCAAACTGCCGTTTATTTATCCCCACGGGTCACAAATTGCTTGAAATTTTGGAGCTTCCAGATCTTCTCCAAGCAAAAGCTACGCCCTCAACTGAGATTGCTCCACGCTTACAGTACTGTGTTAAGCTTCCTGCTGGGTCAGTAACAAGAGCTGCTGTAAGAGATATTCTAGTACAAGAAGCAATTACATTAATCAGAAACGATGCTGAGGTCTACCGGTATAGTGCAGGCTTTCCAGAGTATATGTATTTGACTATTCGCAAGCTCAAAGCCTTTGCTAAAGCGGCTAAAGTGTCTAAGTGGAGAGACATGGCACGTACAACTGTTTCGCAACTTGAGTCATTCGATGCCGAGGCGAAGCGTTTACGCGCTAAGTTAGGTCGTGCTCCTTCAGAAGTAACCGAATTTGAGCCACTTCTGCCTTCCGGTGGAGCCTCTAGTATTGAAAGGCTTAGCAAGCTTCTCAAAGGACGTGATCTTACGGCCACGAGTGATATTGCTATACCTACTCCAGCTGCAGCAGAAGCTAGAAAACTAAAAATCAGGCGAGACAAGGAAGCAGAAGTATCATCAAGCAGCGAAGAGGAAGACGAAGATGAAGTTGCTAATAGTGAAGATGATGACGAGGAAGAAGATGAGGAGGACGATGACGAAGACAGTGATGATCTCGACGCAGGCGTGAAAACAGATAGACTGAAAAAGCTTGATATGGGAGCATTCTTTGAATAAAATTATAAACTGAAAATACACTGTATACCTTTTTTCTCAACAGACACTATCCCATAGGTCTGCAGACGAACTGCGTATATCATCTGGACATGTTGCGTTTTTTTGTTTCTCAGTAGACACGTCTTCGAGTGGAGCGTCAGCACCTTCGTGCGAAACTTGAATACTCATGAGACGTCTTGTTGTAATTCCAAACAACTGCTGAGCAAAAGAGCTCAAGTTTTCGCGGCTTTGAGATTTTAACAACTGAGCTTCTTCCATTCTTGTATCAAAGTCATAGCGTCTATCAACAATACAGTAAGTATTGTTGTTAAATGCCTCAAAGATATTCAGAGGAGGCCTTGTTTTCTCGTTAACCAAACTATCAATATGATCAAAATATTCATCCTTCTTAAGAGTCAAGATTAAACGTGGAATCCCGGCAACAAACGCTAGAATGGCGCGTTGGACTTCAGCCACATTGTAAGCGCTGCTAACAACTGAGAATAAAAATCCGAGTACTCCAAAAGTGCATCTACCACTAGAAGAAACTGAGTACCCAAGCTGCTGTTTTGTACGGAGCTGGTCAAAGAATGGTTCATAAAGAATTTGCTCAAGAAGATCCAGTTTCACGGCATTAGCAATATTCTGTGGACCAAATTGATAATACATTTCAACACAAATTGAGGGCTCAGCAGGATTACGCGGCTCTTGGCGCATAATTGTAGTGATTTCTCTCGGTAACTTGACAATGCGCTGATCTATATGAGCAGATGCATCCAAATGAAACTTGCTCTTGGGTAGCATTTCATCACAGAGAGCGTGCATGGCCTCCTTTGAAAAGTTTCCATGGCTCAGAATTTCTACTGACAGATGGGCCAAAAACTCTTGAACATATTTTACGAGACATGCTGAAGTAATAACATCTTCATCAATAAGTTCTGCTTCAGATCTAACTCCAGCAGACGTTTCAGTGAGTGTAGATGGCAATTTCAAGTATCGGCTTTTACACCGGGAAGCATGTGTGGTAGATTTCAGCGAAACAAGTCGAGTATTAGAAGCAGTGCTACTACTCTTAAGGCCATCATTTCTGTACATGCGGATAAGCTTCTCAGTTTGCATACAAAAAGAAGCTTCTGTGACAAACTCTTCAGGAGAGGCAAGTGTGCTCAATACAGTTTTCATTAGTTTAGGTGCTTTATCACTGAAACCTTTTAATTTGATTTCTAAACCAAGATCATTACTACCCAGACTAGTGGTTAGTTCGGCCATACTCGCCATGTATACCTCCTTTTCCAAGCTATCGTATAATACCAATCTCAGAAGGTCGTTCATGGCACTGTTACGTGCACTTGAGCTAGCAACAGGTGACGCAAGACGAACATACATACCAACTTTAGGCACAGCAAAACGGGGCTCCACAATGTGCCACACGCGTAGACCAGGCTCGTCAATTATGCGCTGAGGAATTGGCTCTGGCTCAAGAATTAATTTGTCCTTCTTCGTGTCGTTTTTCTTTTCTTCGGGGGGAGGAGGTGGATGTACCTCACAAGGTACCAAAATTAAGTTCTCTGGAAGGTAGGGGTTTACTTGCGGCAAATTCATACTTGCAGGGCTTTCCGTGGCTAGCCATGCCTCTGTCCATACATCTCTAATAGATGTTGGTAGTGGATCTCGCCAGTAGTATGTTCCAAAATGCTTTTCCGTTTTCAAACCACTTAAGTTGACTTCAGTAGTGTGATCAGGGTCATAAGCAGGAGGAAGAACGACACCAAGCCACTCAGCGGGACCAATGAACATTTCCTTTAATTCTGAAGGGCTTAATGCTGGGACTTCTTCGGAGTTTCCGTCTTTCCCTTTTCCTTTGCCGTCTTCCCCTTCATCTTCACCTTCTTCAGAAGAGTCACCTTCATCTGTAGACCAATCCTCCCCTTCCTCGTCGGCATCGTTATCATCAGAAACCTGAGACTTTCCTTTCAATACATCAGTAGTTCCTGGTACACCATAAGAAGCGGACAACAACACAATATTCATGTTTTCGGGTGCCATTTCGTCCATCATAGCAGATACTCCTGCAGGATCCCACTCCCAAAGTAGGAAGGATCCAGGAAGTAAATCTTCACGCGATCGAGCTAAAAGCGGGCTCATTTCTTGTGCAAGACGTTCCGCCAGCTCCTCTTCTCCACTCTCATCTAAAAAATCATATTCTAACTGAGCAATGCGTTGTAGTTCACGGAAAATCCATTCTTGAGGACCTTCTCGCTTCATCAGTGTTAGGTATTGCACAACTGCAGTAACCACTTGAACCCAGTTTGCGAGTCCTTTTGCAGTTAAAACAACTGTGACTTGGAGTAGCGTAAACAAACTGTTACATTCAAGATTGCTACCATCACATCCAGCTTCAATAAACGTTGCCAAGCCCAAATCCTTTAAATGACTTATTAAGCTGCCGCGGCATTCATGACCCAGTAAATGACAGAGATATTGCTCGTTCTTGGTGCGATACTTCTTCTGTGTTGGAGGCATCTGCCAAACCATCACCAGTCTATGCGTTGCTTTAATTGGTACCATTCTTGTTAGCATACCCGACTCCTTTTTATTCAAAGGTGTTTTGAAACGAAAAGTTTGTTCGGCTAGTATATCAGTTAGAGAAGGCATATCAACGGTAAATGTGGACTCTTTATCCGTTTTTTGCTTTTTCTGTTGTTTTCCTTTTACTTTGTTATCAGACATACTTTTCTTGCCCTTCTTTTGAGAACCCTTTTTACCAGGCTTTCCTGCTTTATCATCATCTTCATTCGCTAACAACCACGCTATGGCATCATTCTGTTCGCCACTACTAGAGCTCCATCCATCGAAACAAGCATTGACGAGTGATTCAAGCTTATCTAAACTACGGGGTGCAACAAGAACAAGTTTGCTATTACTCGGTTGATAGTGTGCACGGTGAAAAGACCGAAGCATGACATTCATATCAACACCACGTTCTTTCGGAATGGTTTCAAGGGAGTTCATATTTCCCCAGCTGAACTTCCTTAAAATGTGACCCTCTTCACTAAGACTTGATAATAGCTGTAAAACGCGAGCATCATCGTTTGTGCACGCCAAATCAAATTCAGATTGGATTGCTTTCAATTCTCTGTCAACAGCATTCTTTTTAAAGAGTGGGGAGATGAAGCAACTTGCAAACATATCAAGTGATGTCTTCAAGTGCTCATCAAAGACATCGAATTGATATACGGTGTACTCTCCTTCTGTGAATGCATTGCATGATCCTCCATGAGAACTAATGTAAGAATCATATTGGTTCTCAGAAGGGTATTTTGCAGACCCCATGAAAACCATGTGCTCGAGGAAGTGAGCCAAGCCTTCTGCGTCACTAGGGTCACAAAAACTTCCCGAATTTACGCACATTGACGCGGCAGCTTTGCCAGACTCCTCTGTCTGTCCCGTGCTTTTCAAAAGCTCCTCTGTGCTTACGAGGAGAACCTCCAGCCCCGATGGAAGTGTCAGCAACCTGTACTCCTTGAGATCATTCTTGCTCTTTGCTGCATTGATGTCCATGGTGCAATACAAACACAGCACGTAGACAATGAAGTACGTTGAAGAGATCGGGCAATGAACAACACCCTCTCTCGTTTGGATATCGCCTCTCTTTTCTACTCATTTGCCCCAGTTTTCTCAGAAACTGGCAACAGTAGTAAAAGTTGGCCATTCACGTCACAAGTGGAAGATACTAGCCGTCCGGTAGCCCCGGATCGGAAGTGGCTGCATCAGACTCCCACGTTCTTGCGTTGCACGGTTCTGTACCATGTGGTGGAGGAGATTCGCCGGCCTCTTTGTTTTTGCCAATTCCCTCTTCTGTAGCTGTAGTGGGTTGTTCTACGATTTGGAGAATCAGGTGGTCGAGAATGCTTCCAATCCATGGATCGACCTTCTAGCTAGCGGTGATGATCACGTGTTCCTATTAAACCATCCATCTGATAGCAGTTTATTTGACGATTTTGAGTCACTTTGGTCAGATGACGATAAGGTGACCATCACTCGCGGTGCATTCGTTGGGCAGCCAGATGGATGGATTCACCTCAGCCCTGTTCCAATCGATAGGGCGTGCCTCTTGCCACCTCCGGTACCGCCTACCCGCATTGTCACGCCGTTTAGTGGAGAGTTAAAGCTCTCCAATCTGGTTGATTTTGCAAACACGCAAGCGGGTACCTTTAAGACGAGTACGAGTGGAAAGAGCAGTAGCGCCCTTGGGGACGCCGTTCGTTCTGCTGAAGAGTCGTTGTTCACGATCCAGCACAATACAGACCAGGAAAGTATCCCGTGTGCTAGAGTGCATGCAGATGAATTGCTGCGGAACCCAAATCTCTTTATTGAAGAGTACTGGATGCGACATAAGCCAGTCATTATCGAAGGATATTTGAAACCGACCTCTCGACCTCTCGGTGACATTCTATCCCATCATGGAGGGAAAGTCATGGGCACAAAGCTATCAGATTCGTCTGACTTTGAAGGTGTTGAGGCTGTTTACCCTCAGTGGTCGAAGCAAGCTGAAGAAATGGCAGATATCCCAAAAGAGGTTCTTTCCAAGCTCACTCGTCCAGATCTCACTGTAGTTCGTGCAGCACATGAGGAGTTGCGAGTAGAGGAAATCATCCCACTACTGCAACGCGCAAATGGGACCACGTTCACGGCATATGTAGAATATCAATCTCTTAGCCGATATCCAGATCTGATGGTTGATCTCCTCGGTGACCGAGTTACCGGAGGTGCAAGTTCTGCAGAGCTCTATATGCCATACTGGCTTCGAGGTAATGCTATAGGAGCCGAGGCACACTTGTGGTTTGGTGATGGTACTACTATTGGCAAACTTCACTATGACAGGCCGGACAACATCCTTGTGCAGTTTACAGGCTCGAAAAGCTTCGATTTGGCGGGCCCTGAATGTTCCGTTGATTTAAGCCAGGGCTACATGCGTGAGGCATCTCTTGGTGTTCGTAAGAAATTTGGGCAGCCTAGACACAGTCGAGAAGTTTTTCGTGACTCCTTGGAGTCCTCCACTTCCCTGGTTCATTCTCCAATATCGCTTGCTGAATTATCAAATCATACAAGGATGCAATGCAAGGTCGAAGAAGGACAGGCTCTTTTCGTGCCGAGCTTTTGGTACCACGAAGTTTCTTCCAGTCCTTCAGAGACCCAACATCGCATAAATACGGGAGAAAGTAACATTGAACTGCCTCTGAATTTGGCAGTGAACTATTGGTTTGCCCCACTGTACGATAAAGAGTTTCCGTGTCCGACCTGTACGAAGAAGTTCAACCGGGAGTACCGCAACTCCCCTGATGTTCTTGATGCCCTTCTAAAAGCGAACCAATAATGTATTCTGACTTATTATTTTATTTTCAAATTTGTAAACAAATGACAATTACTGGAGGGCTTGCTTTCTGCCTATCCCCGGAGGCTTGCCTGTATTGCTCTATCAATATCATCCTCATCGAAAAAATCGTCGGCTTCAGATTGGGGTGCGGGGCCGCGCTTTCTTCCACTGACACGTGTAGGGACAGGATCATAGGACGTGGATTCTTTCTTCGAGAAATCGTCTGGTTCCCAGCGAGATATCTTTCCCGCTTTGGAATCCTTATCGTTAGATCTTTTCTCTCGAGGTTCCTCAACAACACGGTCGTATAGAAGGGCACGATCCAATGCAAACAGACGTAAGGCCACAGCAGGCAATGTCGCTGCACGCACAGCTGCATGTGCACCAGGCAAAGACATCAGCAACCTTGCTCCTGTATCAGATATCGTCTTAGGGGCGATATGGTGCTGCAGCATGAGTAGCGCCTCCATGAGCTCTATGGGGACACGGGCGCGCACCACTGTTTCATAAAAGGCGTGCTCCACAGAGTCCGTCCAGCCGAGGGCCTCGGTAAGATCTTCATCGCGCAGCTCTTGGGACGCCTTCTTTTTGCTTTTACCGCGATCATCCACAAGGACTTGAGGGAGACATCCTGCGGGCAGAGCAGCAAATACTGTAAGCAGTGCTGATCGTACAGACTCAAACTCATTATGTGTACGGGTCGTCTTCGCAAGCAGTACAGACCTCTTTATACGGGAAATCAACACTCTGCGTCCAATTTTTGACACCCATGATTTTGCGACAAGCTTTTCTAGTGCTTCCGATGGCCCAGCTTTCGTAGCTCGAGCAGTTACATGGATTGGATAGATCAACGGATCTACATTCTTTGCGTTTAAGCCCTCTAGTACGAACGAAAGTGTGTAATCTCCTGAGCGATGAAAGACGGCCGTAGAAAAATAGAACACTTGGTCTGAATAGCAGTCATTTAAAGGAGTGGATGCCAATGGAATGTGGGAGCTATTGTGATGCACTTGGCAAGTGACCGTCACGGATCCTTTCGGTGGACGGATCTTCTTCCCGTTTGCATTAAGCAGAGCGATGGCATAGTATTTTTTACCGAAGTCAAAGTACTCAGCACTATTATCATCGTCATCTACAGCATCGGAGAGAACACCCTCTGAAGCAATCTCAACGAATTGTTCAATTGCAGCACCTTTATTTTCTAGCAAAGTGATGGTAGCGGGTAAGGTTTCGTCTACATAGGATTCCTCTGTAAACTCAGTAACGGTCATGCTATCATTATTATTAGATAATGTCAGATTGTTTTCTGCTGAAGAAGCTGCATGGACATCTGCTAAAAATGCCTCAGTTACTGAACGCCTCAAAGCTTGTTCATTAGAGCTGATTCCCATTAGGCTAGCCAATGTCCGAATGTCTTCTTTATTCGACATCATGAACCAAGTCTTGGAAGACGAGTTAGACGTGGCTGGGGCCTGGGTCACCACTTCCATAGTAGTGGTACCACGCTCTTTTGCCAGTAGCTGCATGAATGCAGTCTTGTCTGCATCTGCAGCAGGCAAATTGCAAATATACAGTGCATCGCTAGTTGGAAATTTCCAATACTCTCGCCCGTGGTCATCCGACCCCAGTGGTCGCAAGATGAGGCCTGAAGCATTCACAGCGGCCTGTACAACTTTGCGGCGCTGTCGGCGAAGTAAGTTTCTATGTGGAGTGCATCGTGCGCGAAATAATTCCAGAGCACAGTACTGGTGCGCTGCAAAGGTACTCGGGCTTCCTGGTTGTGTTTGGCTCTGCAGTTCTAGCAAGTCGTCTCCGTGATGCGAAGTAATATGCGGGAAATATGATGGAGCTAAAGGCGGAGGCTTGACACGCTTACCTCCGAGTTTCAAAACTACAGTACGTCCATCGTCTGTGACAGTATTTGCTATCTGCCGTTGCGACTGAATATACCAGTTGTGCTCTTCGCGAGACTGCGAAACAACCATAGGGGAGCACAAGAAACTTTCTGTTGTCCCGCAGTACCTACACTCGATTTCAGAAGTGTCCATTTCGGGTGCTACTTCCTCGCTAGCAGTAATAACCTGATGCCCTTCCAGCGCAGCCATCTTGTCGATCTTCCGATTGCACAAGTTCTCTTCCATCGAAGCATCACGATACTGTTTAATGCTATCAAACTCCATGTCCCCATTAGGAGCACGGTTCTTTCGACGACTTTTGCAATCATCACAGAAGAAATCCCCCGAAGGAACATTAACCAAACCGAGGCACCGCAAGTGCGACTCTGCGTTACATGCGTCGCATAAAATGACCTCATGTCGTATTTTTTTCTTCAGGTCATCGTCCTCATCCTCACTTTCATCTGACTCTTGGTCTTCTGGGAAAGTAGAACTTTTGCATATACTACAGCGTCCATCGAAAATCTTATGTGCCAAGCCACGTGGGGGGCCAAAGTCGCCAGCGATAGTGTCCAGCATGTTCCTGCACATTTCTGACCCCGCATCACCTACTGCATCATCCACTATTCGCAAGAAATCGCCTTGCTTAAATACGTGCTGGGCAGCGATAGTGTGCAAGCGATCTATGTCTTCGTGTAATTTTGCCATTCTCTGCACTTGCTTTGGTTCATCATTGTAACAATAGAGCAGTGCGTGAAGGACTGTGATCCGTTCGCTGATACTCCACGGGTTGCTGAGCATTGCTGCTGCATCTTGCGCAGCAACCTCGGCAGCGTCGTCAGTTCGGGAATCACGAGCTTTCGCAGAGACTGCTAATCCAGTACGAGTAGGATCTGCAAGAATTGCAAGAGCTTTGAGACATATGCTAAAGTGTGGGTTTTCGACATCTAAGCGTGCTGCCTCCTTTGAAAGCTCGGGGTTCAGCTGCCACGGGTAGGCAAGTGATGGCCCGAACTCGTCAACAGTAAACGTAGTGGGAAGCGTAGCACCAATTGATCCACTTTGGGATGCACTGTCTTCGCGCATGCAGTATGGACAAACCCATTCACTATGGTTGCTGTCAACTATATCTTGCGCAACTGGTACAACAAATCCGTTTCCTTCTAAATAAGCGTTACTGAGGGCTTCCAGGTGGTAATTAGCACAGCAGTGACCACAGCGCATGATCGTCAAACCACCCACTTCTCTACCTGAAAGCAAACAGTAGCCATCGGTGCACTGATTAAGGGCTGGCCTCTTCTCTTGAAGTATCCACAGCTGCATGTGGCGGAAAAACGCAAGTTGAGTTTTTTGCGCCTGTGCTACAATTGCCTGCACTTCTGTATTAAAAGTGTAGCAATTGTTAAACACGGCATTTGTTTCCAAATAAAACATGGAGTATATCACATCACTACTACTTCCATCTGCTTCCAGGTCTAGAGCATCATCATAGGAGCGGTCCAAGAGATGCATGGCCACGTTGGCAAGACACACGGGTCGTTGTATCACCTCAAAATACTCAGGTAATTCATCATACAAGATGTCCCAAAATAAATTTTTAGCACACGTCAGCTTAATTAAGCGAATAAGAACAGATGCACAGCGTCGGTAGGCTTCTGGGTGACCATCGCTCCCATTCACAACCGCAAGAAGTTTTTCCATAGCGTCTGCCTCGTCGACGAAATCACTGTCCATTGGTGGGCGCGAGAAGAATTCTTTCGCACCTGGTGGTAGCTGTGATAGTGCCTGTAAAGTTACTAACATATTTAATGAATCATTTTGCGAACTTCTCAGTAGACCATCGCCAACACGAGCACTCATAATAGGTGTTGGTGAATTACTAACCAGCCTTTCGTTTCGTGACCGCAAGTACCAGCGATATCTGATCCTTCGCAACACATTCTTGTGGGTTCTCCAGGAGGGCCCGCGCCCGCCTCGTACAGCGAATGTTGTGTCAATCACTGGCGATGAAGAAGTATTCCGCAAGCACGAGAAGCAATAGGATATAATAGACATGCGGGCAAGCTCTGCCCAGGTCAGTTGGTTGAGAGGCAAACGCATAGGCGTGACAAGCTTCGCCTTGGCACCACCTCGTTCTCCACCATTGGGATCGACGATTCGGTCCACTAACTCGTGCATACCATGTAGCTTATCCATAAAAGCTTTTGTGATTTGAATATGGATCCGATCGGCCATAGCTGTCGCTCGCCACATGTTATCCTTAATCACACTTGTTGAGAGTGCTTCAGCATTTGTGCTCATCTGCGCACCCACCCCCACCACCAGAGAAGGCTCTTCAGCAGCTGTTAGGCAATCTTTTTGACTCAATAAAGAAAGGCTCTTTATAATCGAATCGATTGTACAGGGAAAATGTAAATTCAACTGCTTTCTGAACAGGTAAAGTCCATTGACAACTGAAATGGCAGCATCCCAGGATACCTCTCCTGGTTTCGAATTGGCTGTTAACAAAACGCGGTCACAAGAATCTAGCGCAGCAATTGCACGCTCCATGCGGTAACGTTGACCAGTTTGTGCAGAGGCTTGTACCTTGTAGTACGCGGTGTCTTGTATCTCGCCCGCATTCTCTTCCTCGTCTGCATGGCGCAGCACAGCCAGTAGCGCAGTCTGCCGCAGCTTGCCCAGCTCAGTCTTCATGCCGCGCCGGTAGAGTGTCCGGTACTTCTCTTCGGCCCGAATACGATCCTTCGCGGCCTTTTCTTCTGTCTTCTTCTTCTCATCGCGAATCGCTTTGTCCCTTTTAGCGTCATCGCGTTGCTTCTTGGCTGCCGCAAGTGCTCGCTCTTTCTCCTGCTTGGCGACAGCCAGTTGTATCTTCTTGCGCTCTCTCTCCGCAGTGGCTTCCAACTTCTCCGCCTCTTTCTCTTCGTCCACGCGACGCTTCTCAAGCACTTCTGCGCGCTTTTGTTCTTCAGGGCTCAGAAGCTTGATCGCATCGCGACGCGCTTTTCGGCGCTCACGAGCACTGTTGTTGAGCATCACGGCGCGGCTCTCGACCAGCTGGTCCTGTGTGTTGTATGCATATGGGTAGCCACGCTCCTCGTGGAACCGGTACTCGGAGCACTCCAGTGCGCCATCCAATCCCTCGATCATGAGCTCTACTTCGATGTTGAAGAAAGACTGCACAATGCTTCCTCCGTAGCCGCCGAGCGCCTCGAGCTTCTTGAGCGCGCCCTTCTCCGTGCTGGCTTGGAAGCTCTGTCCAGTGTTGAGATTGGTTATGCAAAACAAAGGACCTCCATCTTCTTCGCCAATTCTAAACTCAAATGCGGCAGTATCTAACGCAAGAGTTCTAAGATTAGGAAGGAGCATAGTGCAGCGGTAGCCGAGTGGGTAGATCTGCACCAGGTTATGAAACTCTGGAGCATCATTTTCCAGCTTGATTTTGCCAAAATCTAGCACTGTGCAGTTCGAACCCAGCTCCAGTGGTAGGGCAGAGAGTACTGCAGATAATGCGCGCTGTTGTGCTGCGTGCGACTCTTCGCGAATCGCAGACATAGTTCTATCGGTCTTTTCTGCTTGGCTGAATGCCACGATTGATTCACAGTAGCAGATTTGCCGCGAGCCACCTGTTTTCTTTCGCTCGGTGAGTCCCTGCTCCCGAATACTCTCACCAAGACTTGGTCGTCGAAAATCCTTCGCTTTTCGAAAATGGTCTGTTTTTGGTCTCTTCGTCTCATTTTTTGGGGGGAGGAGGAGGGGTGTGAGGTGACAGATCTAGATTGAATTATAGTCAATCGCCAAGCTTACGGTCTGCTGGCTTGATATTTTTGTTAGCTGGGTTAAATGAATGTGCAAGAGGCTGACTTCTCCAAGGACGGAGAGGCCATTTTCAAGCTCGTGAACAAATGCTATGGTGTAGAGATTGGAGACACGGGCCTTGCGTTCAAGTCTACTCCGCGGATGATGGACCCTTCGCAAGCTGATTATCGGAAGAGTTATGATGAAGGGCGCGTGCTGAAGATTGGGGGCGCTGATGTCGATGGCGTGCTCTTCTATGAGCTGATGCCAGAGAAAAAGTGTGTATTCTTTGGACCATTTGCTGTATCCAAAGAGCATGCTGGCAAAGGCTATGGACGTGCACTGATTTCGCATATGGAAAATATTGCCAGAAAAGCTGGTATGAAATGGGTTCTTCTGTACAATGTGAATCATAGAGAGGATTTGTCGGGGCTTTACAGTCACTGGGGCTTTGAGACACTTGAAGAGACCGTACCATATCCCGACGATAGCCGTCTTACGCGCCCATCGCACTTCATTCAGTTACGAAGGGCTTTGTAATTATCGAATCTCTCTCTTATGTTTTTGAGACAGAAGAAGCACTAAGCTACTTTGTGCTCTCGTAACGCCACTCTACTCTATTTGTTGCATTGCATACGCTATGCCAATGCACAAGTGGTTCATATAATATATACTAATGTAAATAGGAAGATGCCATTCACATCTCTCGCTCATTTTTACAACGAAAAAGCGGAACATACACTCTCCCGCTCTCGGGATCCAAGAGGATCCCATGGATCCGCCGCCCTAAAATATTTCCTGTAAATTTATAGTATTCAAGTATTCGACGACGGAAGATAGACGGTGTGCAGCTGTTGTTGAACCTACTCTTAACTTGAAGCATTGTAGTGCACCATGGCTGACCAATCGGCTGTGCTGTCTGCCATCACGGCAGGTATGGCAGCCGGCGCTGGGGACGTGTCTGCGCAGCTCGAGGAGTCCACAGAGCGTCTGAACTCGCTTTTGGAGCGAGCAGAGGCGGCGAAGCAGCGAGTGGATGCCCAAGGTGCAGCATTAGGCACTGCATCATCTTCCGAGCAACTGAAAGTTGTGGGGAACACTCCATCTTCATCCTCCGTGAAGACTGAAGGCTGGGACTGGAGCTCGGCCTACACCAAGTGGGAAGGGTATGAGGATTTGGATGACCTGAATAGCGCCATCGTTAGCGAACGCGGTGTACGAGACAAACTGCTGGAAGGCAGTCACCCTGCTCAGCACATGCATGACCACAGTGAGGAGCGCCGCTTCTTCGAGCGCCCGGAGAAGGAGAAGCTCCGTGAGTGCGAACGCTACCGCGCTTTAGGCAATGGCCTTTATGGGGAAGGTCTGCTGCCCAAAGCGGCGCATATGTATAAAACTGCCCTTTCTTACTACGAATACTGCTTTCCCCTTTCGGACGAAGATCAGCAGGTCTTGGATGAGCTGCGACGTGCGTGTCTGTGCAACATCAGCCTGTGCTACTCGCGCATGGGTGAACACCGCCAAGCGCAGGAGGCGGCAGGAAAGGTGCTGCGAGCGTCTCCGTCACACGCAAAATCACTCTATCGTCGTGCGTGCTCTTTCCGCGCTCTGGACGAGTACGATCAGGCGCAGGCAGACTTGACCATGGCGCTGGAGAGCTGCCCCGGAGACACAGTGTTGCTGGCCGAGCAGGAGGCTTTGTTCATGCAGATGAAAGGCGCTCGGAACCTAGAACGGGAGATGGCACCACGATTACTAGCCGAAAAGCAATCCGTATCGTCTGTAGTGCAAGGACAAGCAGTGAAACAACAACAGCAGCTGCAGCACGTGTTCAGCAGCGACCACCCTCTGGAACCATTCATGCCATCCTCTTTGCGTAGTTGCGTGGGTGCTCATGAGAGATAATAGGATGAGGTTAGTATACCGCTGCCCTTGTCCGTGGCTTTTTGTATAGTTTGTGCATAATGAACAGATCAACGTTTCCTTTTCTTACCACTCTCTTTATACTCCTCCTCGTCCTCCTCGCCCTCCTCGTCCTTCGTGTATTCCTCTTCCTTTCCACTGTCAGATTCTTCACTCTCGTCTGAGCTTACCTCGCCGAGATTCTCTAGTGAAGCTTCCGCTTCCATTGGAAACTGTACCTTCAAGAACTGCGACGCCGTGTGATCCCCCTCAATCTGCCGCACGGCGTCTACGCCCAGAGGAAGGCGCACCGCGTAGCTCGTCGATAAGTCATGGAAGCGCCATATACGCGAAGCACTAGTTTCGTCAGTAGATACAGCCAATTCCGTAGCTTCTACAGCGGCGCCAGCCTCGAGATTGAGAAGCAGTTCAGAGCCTTTATGCCGTCTCTTCGTGTTCATGTGCTTAATTTGAGCACCCGGGAATTTTTCGGACTGCTCGGGTACATGATTCAGCCAAATGTTCACAAGAAAGGTGATTCTCATCTGGCCTGTGCCATCTTCGCTTTCTTCGTCGCATCCACTCTCTTCGTCTTGTCCTTCGTGACCATCGTAATCTCCCGGCGCAGCGTGCAGCAGCTGCCCGTCGAAGAACAAGTGTCTTCCTTTCTTCGGCTTGCTGACGGCCACCGTGCGAAACAGTTGCTTCTTTCCGATACCAGCACTTGCATCTGTTTGCTCGGATGTACCGGGGCACGGAAGCACCAAAGTACCGCCTCCAATGTTTGTCAAGTACGTGACTGTCGCTACGTTTGGATATTGTAATTTACCCTCATTCTCCTCCAAGCCATAATCACGATCCCAGTGGAAACCAATATCATCACGAGAATCAATGCATTGCGTCCACCACTCTGCCCCACTTTGATCTACATCATATTTCTTGCCAGCCTTGCCTAGTCGCTCTGCGTGAAAATTAAAGACTTCCAATGCCATGCGTTCCAGATCACAACGTGGCGTATCTAAGGCACCAATGAAGAATGTACTCCCAGAAGAGTATGCACCACCCCCTGCATTCTTGGCAGTAAACGCAACTCGACAGTCCTCGTGCAGCTTGGTCTCGCATTTTTCGAGATCTTGAAAGACACCGTCGAGGGCCACTGCATCCAATTCTGCAGACTGCATCTTTGGGTAGGATTTATCAATGCTCTCTTCTCCAAACGAAGAAGAGGTTAATGGTGCTTAAAAAACTGCTAAACTAGCAAACGCAGTGGATGTGGTGGAAGATATCCGTCCCAAAGTCTGAGTTTCAGAAGTTGTCAGGTTTTAATTAAGACCATTGGAGGTGCCTTTAAAGGAAAGGGTACAAACCATGATTAAAGGAAAGGTTCAGTTTGTTTTTGTTTGTTTTTTTTTGGGGGGGGGGCTATTTCTTTCAGTTTTTTAATCATAAGGAAACAATTTTTCAGAAAGTTATTTGATCTAGATCAGACGTTATCACCTGATCGTCTTGCGTGGCTTCGAGCTGTTCTGCATGCCAGTATGTATGGAGAGGGTAGATTGCGATAAGCGCCCACCACTTCGTGTCTTCTTTCGGACTAGATTAGGATTAGAAGTCATGCACATCGCGCACTTGTCCAGGCTGGTCGTATTGTTAAAAGTGCACGCTGGGCAGTGCCACATCTCGGGAGTACTGGAATTGGAGACAAGATAACCATCATCACCATCAGCAGCAGCAGCCGTAGTAGTAGCAGCAGTAGTAGTAGTAGTAGTAGTAGAAGTTAGATCCAGGGTTACAGAATCTTGAGGTTCTGTTGGTTCTACAAACTTGCTGCAATCTTTTGGGGACTCCCCTTGCATATTAATCGTCGTAGTATTCGAAGCATTACTTGCATATCTGGCTAAAAATGCCTCGTCGGGGATCTCATGTGGCTTCTCGTACGTCCCAATGTTTGTTTTTCGATTAAAGAAAAAAGGCCGGTTGAATTTGGCACTGTGCATTACCTTCCAGTTGCTTTGCCACGAGGATGCGTCAATCTGTGCACCATCAATATCAATATCAATATTATCATGATGACATTTTTTAGTGCTTGCTGTTGTTACTTCCTTAGGCGAACCATGTGCCGACGCTTCATGCGCTTGGTTTTGATAATTAGTACTTTCTTTGGGTTGTTGTTGATGATCTGCGTCTGATCGTCTTTCTAGTTTGCGCTTCTTCTCTGCTCGAATAAGGTTCTGAAAGCCCTCATCTTTTCCTGTCAATTTTTCAATATATGCCTTATGAGTGTAGTCTATGGCTTGTGCCTTTGCTGCCACCCTCGCTTCTCCGGCAAACTTTGCAATGACCTCATCCAGCGTCAGTGCACTTTCACCGGCATCGACTTGGCTATTGATTGCAATGACTAAGAGTCGATATTTGTTCTTCAATTCCCCGGTGCTCGCCGGGAGGGAGGAATTGAGCTGGTTCCGTACGTTGTAGGAGCACCCGTCACCGAGCTTAATAATCAGTTTCTTCACTGCTGCTGAGGACTCCTTGCCAGTAAAAATCACCTTAGTGACCTTTGCAGTGATTGGAACTCCTCGTGAGCGGCCATGGTCATTGCTTGCAGAAGACGAAGAAGAAGATGATGCCTCTGTTTTTGCTGTTGTTTCATGATAGTCCTCATTATCAGTTGTGACTGCTCCCCCCTCTTCCTCTTCTGATTCGTCACGTGCATAATTTTTCATTGCGGCGCGTCTAGGTCGGCCCCTTTTCCTAGCTGATGACACAGCTTCTG
>JACKZZ010004159.1_pt1 | contig 37200 bp, 18 predicted proteins | sample 8027871 | NCBI WGS metagenome assembly JACKZZ01 (sample SAMN15724774, study PRJNA655200) | protist metagenome | isolation source: fluorescence activated cell sorting (FACS) single amplified genomes of... | place: USA: West Boothbay Harbor, Gulf of Maine | collected 2000-07-19
CTAGATTTTCCCGGTAGACTGTTTTCCGCGCTGGCTGAAGAGGCTAAAGAAGGTACAACGTTAGATTCAGTGTTTGTTGATTCGCCTCTGAGTGACGAAGGGTGTGAACAGGCCAAAGAGCTGGCAAAGTGGGTTGAAAGTCAAGAGGATGGTCTCGGGGCAGTCATCAAAGGAGTCGATGGAGAAAGTGTGATTGCAAGTTCAAACTTGAGACGTGCGTTGTCAACGATCACGATTGGTTGCTGGGAAAGACTGCAGCGTACGCAAGAAAAAGTGCGAATTTTGTCTTGCCTTCAAGAAGTGACTTTCAACATTGACGGCGTAGCGCTATCCAAACCTGAAGGCTTCCCCGAACTTGCCAACGAAGAGCTCGCATCGATTGGACAGACCAAGGCTTCCTTTAATTCTGAGAGGTACTACAACGCTCAAGAAAATGGTGGAAATAAGTCTGTAGATTCGCGTGGGATCAACCGTATCGTGGACTTTGCAGCGTGGTGCTTTGAACAGCATGAGCCAACCGTCATTGCTGCAGGTCATTCACTTTATTATCGTTACTTCTTTGACGTGTTTCTTGCTCGTAGTTCCTCACACATTGCACGCAAACAAAAAATGGAGAATTGTGCGGTAGTTTCGTTTACATTACAGAAGGGCAAGCTAAAGAACGGTAAAACGTGGTACCGGATCGACGAGGAAACCATCAAGAACCACTATCTAAACTTTGAAGAGAAAAAGTCAAAGAAGAAGAAGAAGAAAGATTAGATTTTGTTTAAACAACTCAATTCATCACGTACTAGGTACACTACACAAACATGCGGACCGCAAGAGTCAAGGTTCGGAAAGAAAGACAAATGATGACAGTATCGATGGGATCCAAAGTTTTGGTTTGATTGTCCTTGACGAAACAGAGTTTTTAATAGGTGCACATCGTTAAAAGCAAGAGATATTTCATATTAAAAGTACAAGTTACACACATAGGTATTCGATATTACCGGATTCAACGCCAAGGGACGTGAGCATTGCCTTTGCCTTGGAACCGTTTTTTCCGCCACGAACCCAGTGGTCACGAACCCCGGGAGGGCCCCGGAAGGGCCCCGCGAGGGCGTCGCGAGGGCGTCGAGAACGATCTCTTTCCAAGTCCCTCCAGGTCAGGACTCTAGCTAGATAGCTCGAGCGATTTCTTGCTTTCAAGCAACCACGGGTGCGTATCGATCGTGTTGGCGTCGAGAACGATGCTCTATCTAGCTCTAGAGTCTGGTATAATACGCACCCCCTTTCTTTCTTTCAGCAGGAAAAGTGTTACCTACCTCCCTCTCTCTCCCCCTCTCTCTCTCTCTCGTCTCTCTCTCTGTGTGATGTCTAGACAGTGAGATCTATCTATCAATGGATCAAGTGCTGTAAACTTGTACGTTTAGACGAGTTCTTGTGCTCACTAACGAAATGAGCAGTCTCACGAGGTCTATAGGCTTGAGCAAGACTGAAGGACACGTGTCGAAGCGGCGGTGAACAAGGACAAAGGGGCAAGAGGACCAAGCAGGAACTGGAAGGGACGTAAATTTAAAAAGGGAAAAGTGGGTTGATTGGACTAAACATTAAATTCTTGCTCTACAGAGATTTGATTTATTCTTCGGCAAGCTTATTCGTTTGATTGATTGGTTGATTCCAAGGTTGATTCCAAGGTTGATTGGGATTGGAAAGCACAGATTGGGATTGGAAAGCACAGATTGGGATAGATATTTGATTAAAGTGACCGAAAAGGAAAACTAGACAAGATGGGTAACGCGGAATCGCAAATGCAAAAACAGCTGATTGATTTGAAAATCACAGCAAAGCGCTTAGCCCGTGAAGCAAAGAAATGTGACGACAATGAGAAGAAGAGTAAGTCGAAATTGAAAAGCGCAATCGAACGTGGAGATATGGAAGCCGCGAAAATTTTTGCCAACAATGCGATTCGTGACAAAAATCAAGCTCTCAACTATTTGCGTCTATCAAGTCGAATCGAGGCCGTTGCGCAACGCGTCAACACTGCAATTACACACTCTAGGCTTACCAAGACAATGTCAAAGACTGTCAAGGGCATGGATAAAGCCCTCGCTTCAATGGACGTTGAAAAGATCGGCAAAGTTATGGACAAGTTTGAGGAGAACTTTGAAGACTTGGATGTGCGCACAGCATACATGGACAACGCTATTGACAGCACGACTGCTGGCGTGACCCCTGAAGACCAGGTTGTTGATCTTATTTCGATGGTAGCTGACCAAAATGGTCTCAAGTTGGACGGTATGTTGGAAGACGCGCCAACAAAGGCACCAGTCCAGGCGGCCGCAGCAACAGAGCAAACCAAGGCCCCGGTAGCTGTTGGTGGCGGCGACTCAACAGACCTTGAGGCTCGTTTTGCGGCGCTGCGCAAGAATGACTAAGTAAAATTAATAAATTTACTGTAAAAAAGACAGTTGTTTTTTTAGGCAAGGATACGTCTACTATCAGATCCGTAGGCGATATCTTCTTCATCGCCAGAGAGGAAAGATTCGTCAGAATAGCACGACACATCGCCACCATTGCTCCTACTGGCCGCGGTTTCTAGTGCGTCAAGGGCGTTGATGGCGCCTTGTTGCTGCTTCTGCTTGTTGGCCGAGGTGCTGCTGCTACGATACACTTTGAATGCTTCAAATTTTCTGCTCCATGTTTTCTTTTTCTTCTTGGGGACCTCCTTGGCGGGTTCCGTATTAAAATTGCCGCGGCTGTTTTCTGCATTCTGTTTTGCAGGCGATTCGACAGCAGAGGAAAAACGTCCACTAGAAGCGCTCGAAGCGCTTGAGCCTCTTGGGGAGTACTTTGAATGATCCGAATGCTGAGACGAGGATCTTTGTAGCGCCAAGCGTGCTGCTTGTGCGGTACGCACGCGGCTCTGTTCGAGATCATTGAGTAAAGCTGCGTCCCCGTCCTCTTCGTAATAATCGTCGTCATCTTCGTCGTCCTCGTCAGCGCGACCACCGTAGGCGGGGAGCTTGTTCAAGTGCGAAGGCTGCCAGGGGCGCCCGATTGGAGTCCGCTGCTGTTGAGAGGGGAAGTTACCCGTGCTCGGGCGCTCCCGGTGTTTGTTGGGTGGAGATCGATATACACTAGATGGGGAGTCCTGTTCCTCCTCCTCTTCTTCTTCTTCGTCAATTGTGTTATGAATGTTTTGGAGCGTTGACGGCGGCGGGTTCTCGGACCCAACCTCGGGCTTCTTCGATACGTACACAAAATAACGGCTCACACAAGGCAAAGACTTTTCCAAGATGCTCGAATCGTCATAGTCGTCGTCGTCGCTATTCACATAGTCTGCGGCTTCCGAGTATGCGGGTTCTCTAATGTCCCCTGCTCCGGGAAGCCATGTTTCATCGAATCGAGAAGCTTGAGGGCCTTGCTGCTGCCGGCTTTCACCGTGAAAATCGTTCGCGACGCGCACCAGCTTGGAGTTGGACGGCATACTATATTCAAGCATGTTGTTTGTGTGGCCTACGTTTGGACGGTTCAAGATGGAGTCCTGCTTGACAGGCGAAGCTAGCTGGTGCTGAATTTGCTTAAGACGTTCGATTTCGTTTCTTTGCCATTCTAGCTCGCGCTCAAGCGTTTTGTGCTGCTCCTTCATGAGCTGCACTTCCTCATTTTTGGCTTCTAGATCCGCGGCTAGTAACCGCATGCTATTTTCTGTGAGGGGCTCGTTGCCGTTGGGGGATTTTCCTGCGTTTATAATTTCCCGTTCAAAATCGTCCGATGGATTTTGATGGTACTGTTGCGTCGTTTGTACAAAAGTAGGAGATCTCGGGGCTGCTGGGCGTGCCGGTGATTTTGTGTGTGGCGATAGTGCAGCTGTAGACCTATTTGCTGCGGTGTAGCTCTCGCGTTCTTGAGCCATCTGCATTTCCCGCAAGTCACGTTGGATGCGAGCTTCTTCTGCCGCTTCAAATTCTTCCTGGCGTTTCTTTTCAAGAGCCTTTTGCTTTCGTCGTTCTTCGATTTGTTCTTCCAGAGCCATTTGCACCCGCTTCTGCTCTTCTTGTTTACGAAGGACTTCCTCTTGTGTATTTGGGTCAAGCGTTCCAAAACGAAACCGGGCACGGTTGTGGATCACGTCATCGTGAGAATTTGGTGCGTGGCTTCGAGCACTCGCAAGATTATCGTGAGATTCGGGCAATTCCCAAGGTTTTGGTTCCGTGCGAACCTGACAAGTCGGGGCTATGTTTGATGGCAACGCAAGTCCGTTGGCGACAGCCAAATTTGGAGGAGAATTGATGCCGTACTTTCGATCGTATTCTTCGGCAGCCATTTTCTCTTGTCGCTTCTTCATTTTTTGTTCCTCAACTTGTTCCTCGAGGATTCTCCGGTACTCCGCCTGTCTTTGTCTTTGAATCGCCCGTCTTTGCTGCTCGTCGATATTTTGCCCAGGTAGAATCGACGAGGACCTTGGACTTGTGCTAAATACATGCTGCTGCTGCGGCTGCGGGGGCGGTGGTGAAAGTTGGTTATAATCGTAGGCATAACTTGCTCCGTTTGATTCGTTGAGCGCGTTTCGTTTTTTGGCTTCAAGTTGGAGATCCAAGTCCATCTGATACGCCCTTTTCTTCTCAAGGTCCCGTAGGCGCTGTCGGTCAAACTCCTCTTTTTCAAGGGTGTTCAAACCTCGCCCAAACCCTTTGCTGTGATTAGCCGAGGGTGGTGAATAATAAGATCCCGCATGACTATTGTACATTTGAGAAGCATTGCTGACACTATTATAGCCTCCAAAATCGTTTGTGCTTTCGAGACCTTGATTTTGGTGCCCAAAAGAGGGATGCAAAACAGGGCCTCGGGGTTTGGGCAAAAACCGATTTTTTTCGAAACTTTCGGCGGCTACTCGGCTTGAATTTAATTCATGTTCGGCAGCCTTAAACGCTTCAGAAGGGCTTGGGAAATCACGAGTGTTGGTACTGGATCTTGCAAAAGATTCAGGTTGCTGATTGTCTTGTGCTGCAGTTTTCAGTTCAAGTTGGCGTTCCATTTCCTTGACAATACGATTCATCAGATCTTGGTCCATTTCCACATTATCACTTCCTAAAAGTGGGCGCTGCGGTGCACTACTGGGAAGCGACAACATTGACGAATCCATTTTCCTTCTTGCTTATTTTCCTATTTATAACTCTCGTTGTAGCTCACTGGAAAATATTAAACCTTGACCAATTTTTCTCACGCGAATAACTACTTATTCCTAGTGGTATCTTACTCCCTTCCTTTCCTCTGTGTCTTTACCAGGCCCCTTTCTCGTTGTTGCTCCTCCCTGTGATTTAATTAAATTTGTCCAAATCTTGCCTAAATCTTCTTGCACTCCAAAAAATCGATTCCGAGCAATTTATTTCCCCACACTCTCACACACACACAATTTACCTCTCTCTCTCTCTCTCTCTCTTCTTTCCTTCTGTAAACACTCTGCAACACAAGCAACCAACTTTTTTTTACGGTGGACTTTTTTTCTTTTTTTTTGAATATTCAAAAAATTTTTGGCCCAATTTTTGAAAAAACGTATGGGTTACATATTGGGTTAGGTTACTAGGGTACCAGGTGTGTGTTCCAAACTCTGGAATCTCCATAGAAACAAAAACCATAACTGCGGTCGTGTAATACATTTTTACAAAAATATTACTAATATATTGATGAATTGTGTATTAACAGAAAAAATTATTTCCAAACCGGAAAAAGCCGGTTTCTCCAAAAAGGATAATTACATATTGGGTTAGGTTACTAGGGTACCAGAGAGTACCAGAGGTTTGTTCCCTTCTCTGGTATCTCCATAGAAAAAAAAAACCATAATTGTGGTCTTGTAATACTTGTTTACAAAAATATACTTAATATATTGATGAATTTTGTATTACCAGAAACAATTATTTCCAAACCGGAAAAACCGGTTTCTCAAAAAGGGTATTCGAAAAGTGTTTTGAGACGACCGTCGACTTAGCGCTGTATTTTGCACGTGTGAGAAGTGATCTGGTCATAATAATTGATACTAGCACCCAATGCATAAGAAATATGAGTATGGAGAAGTTACATTGGTATTTTGGTGAGCTTCTGGGGAAACCTTTGTACAACATTGACAACCCATCAGAACCCATGATTTTGAATGAATGGGTCGGTAATAAAGATGCCAAAGTGATTACCCGTCATCAGGAACGCCAAGAAATCCGTCGTTTATCTGCCAAGCAAGCTATGAAACTGTTTTTCAAGCAACAGTGTGAATCTACTAAAGGAAAATGCATACCGTTGACCCTAAAAAACTTGGCTTCGGAACTTCTAAAACGAATGCGAACCCACAGGGATAGTTGTACTAAACAGCGAAAGGCTATAGCGAAAGACAAGAAAAATCGAGCGAGACATCAAAGGTTAATACAGAAAGAACTAAGTTTACAAGAACAATCTGGGGTGTCAATACAGAAAGACCAACATACCATTCCTTCGCTTGAAGCGAAGATCAAGGCTTGTGAGATGCGCATGGAAGCAGCAAAAGCCGAATTGGAGCAGCTTATGGGTCAGTCCAAGACTGTGTTCTCCACCAACGGTGAGCTCTTAAAGTTTTTCGAGGAAATGGGAGTTCCAATCGCTCAGCAGTCGCTTTCAGATTGGTCAAACGGCAGAGGTCTAAAAACGTTGGGCCGTCCCACAGCCTTGAGTGATGCAGCCGAAAGAAAGCTCATGGAAGTCATACTGTATCGAGATAGAATGGGAATGCCTATGGACCGAAAGGCCATATGCTCTCAAGCATTGGCTTTCGTTGCCGATCCTGTGGTCAGAGCAAGGTTTTCTAAGGATGGGCCGACGCGGTGGTGGTTCAAAGAGTTCCTAAAGCGTGCCCAAATGGAAAACCCTGCAATCACTACCGCAATAACACGTAAGATCCAGGCAGCAAGTACGTTGGAACTCGTACAGAAAACACCCCCAGGGTCTGCAAGTACACCAACAAGTACACCGCAACGCCTTAAAAAGGCGAAAATCACTTTCTCTTCATTAAAAAAGCCTCGTACCGGCCCTTGGAAAGTTCTTGCAACCTCAACTCCTACACATGAGGATATGATCTTAGAGACCGACAGGATATCCAACATTGTTAAAGGCGCACGTACGAGTTATGAATGCAACATCGATGGTTACCTCCTTAAAGCGAAGGAACACAGGGACAAGAAAAGAAGGAAATACCACGAGCAAATCAGGGATATGGAAAAGGCAATCATGGTGTTAAAACAGAAAGATGAGCAGCTAGATAAAGATCTCGTCGCAACAGAGAATGCACTGAAACAAGAGCATGCACAATTGCTTTTTTTTGAAAAAAAACTGGAGGAAGATGGGCTTGTTCCAAATAGTCTTGCGATAATAGGCGAAAAGGTAGAAGATCTTTTGATAGCAGAAAGAAATGAGTTTGGGTTGCCGGTGAAGGATTCAAGCGCAAATGATTCTCCTTTATTTGACGACATCCCTGGTTGCAATATGGATGTGTTAGAAGATCTGGTTTCTAAAGCAAAAGAAGGAGTCTCTATGAGAGCTGGGACAAGCAGAAAGCGTCCTTTAACCGTAGCACCCGAGGAACAGAAAAAAATTGACGAACTTCAGACAACCTCAGTTTCCGCTCAGTTGGGGATACCAAAGGAACTCAACGACATTATCGTCAAAATGCTTTGCAAGAATTTGAATACGACGCCTGAGACTATTTATCAAGCTGCGCTGAGTGAAGAAAGTCTAAAATCGCTCCTCGAACCCGCCGACGACCCAGGCGATGAGCTGAAGAAGGAAATGAGGAGAAAGTTCAGGCAGCGAGTTCTAAACTTCAGGAAGAGGCTAAGAAAACTTCACGTGGTCACTTAGAAGATAGGCACCGGTGAGCTTTGTAGTGCAGTTGGAGGGAGGATATTTGAGAAACCGGCTTTTTCTGGTAATATAAAATTCATCGGATTATTAGGTATATTTGTGTCAAAACGTATTACAAGACCATGGAGACATTGACAAACACTTGATTCAACGAGGAGGGAGTAATTAGATAAATACCCGTGGGACAAATTTGCAATGATTGAAATTGTTTCGAAAATATGCTGGCTTGTTTCATGCCTTTCTCATATTTTTCAAGGCGTGCTGAAAACGTCTGGGAGAACTGTGGCTTTTGAAATTCTAGGAAATGATTTTGCGACTTTACTAGGTGATGAAACAGCGGCAACAGTGCTATTTGAAACTCTGAGGCGCGTTGGAGGGCTCGAGATCATTCTTGGTCTAGTGATATTGTTGCTTGGAGATTCAAAACTTTCTTACATTATATTAATGTTGTATCAAACCATGATCATAGGTGCACTATCACGCGACACAGAAACCATGCGTGTTCAAGGCCATGAAGAAACAGCAAAAGCTTTTACAATTTATTTGTTGGTTTCGATGGGTTTATTTGTGCTTGCACTTGTCGGGTTATTATCAGGAGGAGGCAAAAAGGGAAACAAAGTTCCTCGAAGCAGCTCGTTGATAGGCAATCTGATGCTTCGTTTCAACGTGCTTCTTGAAGGTTTGGTCGGAGTCTCGTTTTATGCATTCAGTTTAAGAGCTTTTGATGTGTTTATTCCAAATTCGGGCTTTCCGACAAATTCTTTTTCGTCGTTTGGTCAAGTTTATGCCAATGTGGTATTTGCAAACCTCGGAGCCACCTACGTTTCTTCAATTTTAGGCTTATTCCTCCTGAAACCGAGTTCCTTGGCTCTATTGTTGTTTGCTGGCTTCCATGGAATTCTAACCGTCAGTCTACACCTAGAGCACGAGACTTATGTTTCCACGACAACAGCTCCTGGTCTTGTACAATTCGCTCACGACGGTCGTAATTTTCACGCAGCCATGATCCTAGCGAACATGGTTTGCGCGTATTTCGCTTCGTTGCCGACCACGGAAGCAAAGCACCAAAAAGTAGAATAATATATCCAATTGGCAGTAGCTTCTTTATTATCTCACTCTTGACTAAATCTGTTTCGTTGAAACCATGTTTGAATAAAGTTGTACCCGACTTTAGGCGCATTTGTCCAGAGCTTGCCGCCGTTCCAAGGGAGTGAACAAATAGGTTAGCACGCACGGCACTTTTTTGGCAGTACAATAATAAAGTAGTGCATACAACGTACAGAATACTCGACTTCAGGCGCATCTGTCCAGAGCTCGCCGCTGTTGGGAATGAACAAATAGGTTAGCACGCACGGCGCTTTTTTGGCCAGAATACCCTCGGGACTTCAGGCGCATCTGTCCAGAGCTCGCCGCCGTTGGGAATGAACAAATTTGCCATTAGGTTAGCATGTGTTGGTTTTTGGCATAGTAGTGCATACAACGTACAGTTCTAACACCCGACTTTCTAAAGGCGCATCTGTCCAGAGCTCCACAGTACAGTTTCTTTCCTATCAATAAAAAGCAACATGTGCAGATCGATTTCAAGCAAGCTTGATTGGAAAGAGAAAGAAGAGTACTTATCCCCTGATCTTGGAACCGATTGATCCGAAAGTAGCGATTATTCAGTCTCTTGGGAAAACTAGCCGATTATGACCTCGGTCCCGATCAATCAGCAACAGCCGCCGTTGGAAGGTAAGGAATGAACTTGCCAAGAGGTTAGCGTCTATCGTGTACACAGTTTTACTGGTAGTATCCCCCGATCTTGGAACCGATTGATCCGAAAGTAGCGGAACCTTATTAGAACGGTCTCTTGGGAGAACTAGCCGATTATGACCTCGGTCCCGATCAATCAGCAATGTTCAGCCGCCGTTGGAAGGTAAGGAATGAACTTGCCAAGAGGTTAGCGTCTATCGTGTACACAGTTTTACTGGTAGTATCCCCCGATCTTGGAACCGATTGATCCGAAAGTAGCGGAACCTTATTCGAACGGTCTCTTGGGAGAACTAGCCGATTATGACCTCGGTCCCGACCAATCAGCAACAGCCGCCGTTGGAAGGTAAGGAATGAACTTGCCGATAGGTTAGCGTCTATCGTACGTTTACAATAAGAGCCGACGTTTCCTGGTTAAAAAAGAGCCGACAAAGCCGGGGATTTGCTCCTCAACGGATAGATAGAACTCCTCTTGACCTGTGTTAGATGATCCATCGATGCCAAATGCATGAAATCATTTGAAAGAAATTGAAAAGTAGTAGTTATATAGGCAGCAAAGCAGCAGACAGACGTGGGAATAGATTGACTTTTTGATTCGTGTAAGCTAACTAGGGAGGGCAATAGATTAGGTACGGGTTTGGATGAATGCTTGCGGGGATTGATTGGTAAGTGAAAACGGAGTGGTTTTTGGAGAGAGAGAGAGAGAGAGAGAGAGAGAGAGAGAGAAGGAAGAAATTAGACATGAAATCTTCAGCAAGTGGGGCTCGACTTTCTAGCATCTGTGTCAATGGAGGGTCGAGTGTTGTGAGTCCGAACAAGGCCAATATATTTGGATCAAAGGCGCTACAAGTTTTGAGTACACTGCATAATCTTACGTCCAAAAACGAAGGCGCAACGCTGGAGGATGCGACAGAGTGCCAAGAAAATTTGGCTAGTTTGTGTGTTTTGTCGCGTAAACCTGCAGTAAAGTCACTGATTCTGCGAACGACACCGAAGCAACTGCTCTTGATCCTTCGTAGGTATCGGTCGTTCACTAGTACGTTACAGGCAGTATGTGATCTGGTTTGGAGCCTTGCTTATCATGATCCGCAAGTTCAAGCGATATTTGCGGAGAGTGGTGTGTGTGGGGCTGTATTGGAGTGTGCGAAAGCCAATAATTCGTATGCTCCATTGCTAAAGAGTGCTTTTGGTGCATTGTCGAGTCTTTGCAGGCATCCTCTTAACCAAGACATCTCGCACAGGCACCGAATTGTGCCATTTTTGGTGCGCACCTTGGCGAATAATGATCACGGTGACGAAACGCTGCTTCAATATGCGCTAGATGCAACTGCTTCTTCATGCCACGCAAACAAAGAAAATGGGAATCTTTTTATTGATTCTGGAGGGATTGGATATGTAACAAAGGCAATCGCTGAGCATACCTCCCACGCAGGCATTGTGCGTTCAGCGTGCATTTTGCTTGTGGTGGTTCGGGATCGCACGGATGGGGCCAAAATATTGGTGGACGGAGGTGTGATGCCGCAATTGATCAAAGCAATAAGTATTCACACCAAAGTAGTCGAGTTGGAGCATATTCTTTGCGCCCTGGTCGGCCAGCTTGTTCGCGAAGTTCCCGAAATCAAGGGGAATTTGATTATGTATCAAGGGATTGATGTCGCCCTGGCGGCATTGGAAGCCAACCCAGACCACTTTTTTATTACAGAAGCGACTTGTATGATAATTGGAGCTTGCTGCTCGTGCTACCTGAAGCGTCCTGGCTCGCTTCAATTGCATGGACGCCACACTGGGGAAACTTTTGGGGGTGTACAAAAGGAGGAGGACGTCAACAAGGTGCTGCTAAGAGCGATAGAGAAGTCAAGTTGGAAGGGTTTATTTCAAGTATTGCAATGCCCCGTAAAAGAGACCGGGAAGCCGGTAGTATATTTGACTGCGCTCAAGGTAATTTCTCAATTTTGTCGTATTACGAAGGAAAAGGGCGCGGGGAGTCTTGCTCGAGCGGGCCAAGCAGGCATAGAGAGAATGGTGGCCCTGCCTGCTGTCCTCGATGTGGCATTAGTTCCACAATACCTCGGCGTTTTGGAATCTATCCTTGTTAGTCGTACGACGGACTCCGTAGTATCATGTATAGATGTTTTGGTTAATACCTGGCTTTCGCATACTGCAAAAGTTCAGATTGCACTAGTGTGCTTTGACGCGGCTCGCAAGGTAAACAACGACCTCAAGGTGTTCGCTGCAGTGGTTTCTACGAAAAGCACTGTTACAATTCGCGACATGCTTGGTATTGCCAAGGGGGTGCTCGTCCGTTTGCAACAGTTGGAGCGAGACCGCAAAGAGAAGCGTCATTTCAAAGACATCTCATTGCTGAGTCAGCTCCACACCCTATTTTCCGTGCTATCGATGTCGTTAATAAGGAGAGAGAATCGCTCATCTGCGCCCACATTACTAGAGCGCGATACGACTTGGGGAGAGTTGATAGGTGTTGCCTTAGCATGGCTACGTGAGTTGAGATCGCTACGGGAGTTTTCTTTCGCTTCGAAATCTAGCGCGACCACCTATATTAAATCCCTACATACTGCATTATCTGTTTTGCGATTTCTAGCGTGCACTTTGCACAGCGAGAGGCAGCTCACGCTGCGCAGTATGGCAAGTAACGGCGGCGTCACCCTTGTTTTACAGCTACAGAAGGAGATCAAAATGATCAATTGTCCCGACGATGAAGAGGACCAGGATGAATATCAACTGCGGCAACTTGAAGCTGCACGGACTCTCGGGTTGGAAGCCACTTCGGGGGTACTAAAGTTGATTGGCGCGGGGACCGCACCGATTGTACCGGCGAGACCTCGCGATTCTGTCTTGGAAACCGCGTTTGATAAATTTGTTGCGCTTGAGCGTAAGAAACGAGAAGAAAGGGAAAGGGAGAACGCCAAACTTAATCGTGGACATACCCATGCCCAAAGCGAGGGCCATCAAATCGATGACGCCGATACTAGGACGGAAGGCGACAACGACAGCGACGCTGAGACCAACCTGAGTGACGCTGATTTGGAGAGCAAATCCGCAGGGGAGAGCAAAAGTAGCGAAGGCGACGATGGGTGTGACGATCTCGACGATGGAGATAGCGACGACGAGGATTGCGGCGATGATGATTCCGACGGGGATGACAGCTGTGATGAAAACAACCCAAAAGGGTTCGATGTCGAAGACGACCAAGCCAAGAAGAAGCAGCAGCAGCAGCAGCAAAGCGATGACGAGAGCGAAGCCGAAGAGCAAGAGTCGAAGCATTTTGAAAAGCAAGACACGGCAAGGGTTCAAAGCAACATCCTCGGAGAGAAGCATGTCTGCAAGGTATATAAGCCTCCAGAGAACGCAGGCATGGTACGCGCTCGATTTGCTGTCGAGTTACCCGAGTTGGTGTGTGATTCCGTTGGCAACGAGCCTTATATTCCTCAGGAGAAGCGTCTCGATGTCACGGCGGCAATGACTCTGGCCAAACTGAGCGAGGCTGCGCAGCGGCGCTTGGTGTACGATTGGCGTCAGGCGGGAGGCGAATCGGAAGGAAGGGCGAGGTCTTCGTTGCCTCCCGCCGAGCCTGATTCCGGACCGGCGCAGCTTGCGCTCCAGTCTATCCTGGACCAGTCGATTCTTCTCCGAGACGAGCACAACCGGGGGGGCGCAAAGACGCGGCAAACGCGTGGAGTTGACCATCACCTGCGCTTCGAGAGCCGCTTTGAAAGCGGCAACCTTTTACGCGCAACGCGGGTGAGTCCCAAGGAGTATGATTTGGTTATTCGAAGCGATCTCCACACGCAGGCCCACCATCAGTGGTTTTATTTTGCCGTGGCCAACACACACGCTCTCGGCGAGCACGGGCCTGTAGAGTACAAGTTCAACATCATCAACATGACCAAGCCGAGCTCGATGTTTTCAGAGGGCATGCAGCCCGTAATGTACTCCATGAACAAGGGCGAGGCAGGGACCCAAGGGTGGACGAGAGCGGGGCACAAAATAGGCTATTTTGGGAATTCCAACCCAACTCCGGCAGCCAGTAGCACAAGCAGTGGGGGAAAGGCGAAGAAAGCTCATTACTACACATTGACGTTTTCGCTCTGTTTTGACGACCCCACAGACCAGTATTTGATAGCCATGTGCTATCCGTACACTTACACAAAGCTGCAACGATTCCTCGACACAAACTGCTCCGCCTCTGTTGCAAGCGAAACGTGCCAGAGGCAGCTCTTGTGCAGCTCGTTGGGGGGGCTTCGCTGCGACTTGCTCACTATCACGGATTTTTCGGCTTCGGCCAGTGAGATTGCATCACGACCCGCTGCCGTGTTTACAGGGCGCGTGCATCCAGGCGAAGTCGTAGCCAGCCACATGATGGAGGGAACAATTAAATTCTTGCTTGGAGATAGCACGCTTGCGCGAACGCTGCGATCCCTCTATGTGTTCAAGATCGTCCCCATGCTGAATCCGGATGGCGTGTATTACGGGAATTCAAGGACATCTCTTTCGGGCTGCGACTTGAACCGTGTTTGGTGCAACCCCGAAGCACATGTATTCCCGACGATTTGGCACACCAAGTACATGATTAAGCGGCTCCTTTCCACCCGCAAGGTCAGCCTGTACGTCGACTTTCATGGACACTCTCGCAAGAAAAATATCTTCTTGTACGGCGTCGAGTACAAAAAGTCCACATCGACTGACCAGTTTTTGAATCCGGTTCGCCACTTTCCTCGATTGGTTTCCGAGTCCAAGTTTACCGACTCCATCTTCTCGCTGCCCGACTGCTCCTTCACGGTCAGTCGATCCCATCAAAACGCCGCGCGCGTTGTGGTAGCCAGAGAGCTAGGGATCCGGGCAAGTTTCACTTTGGAGGCATCTTTTTGTGGCGCGGGATCAGGGACCTTGAACCCGGAGTTACAAGAAACCCACTTTCATATTGAGCACTATCAACGCATCGGATCCGGCCTCGGCGACGCGCTATTAAAATTGTACCACCCAAAGATTTACACCACGCTGCAAGCTCTCAGCCCCGACCTGTTGGCGCAAAATATCTCGTCTGCCGACATGGACCGCATTCTCCAGGGTTCAGGCGCGACAGAGACGTCCTCCAGGACCGATTTCTCCGCTGCCAAGCTCGCCAAAAAGCCAAAGGCCTCACTCTCCCACAGCGCCTCGACAAACACGTTGAACCTCGCCAGTAGCAGTACCAAGAGTGCCACAGGCGTCGTTCCGAGAAAGAAGAGCTTGCCGCGGTCAAGTAGCAGTTCAGTGCTCAACCTCAAGAGTGGGAATAGAAATGCCACAACTAGCACTGCCGAAGAGAAATCCTACAGAGTGCGCCCCGTGACCCCCGGAGATGAGCTGCTGTCTGATTCTTTCAACAAGAGCCAGAGAATCTCCACGGCTTCACTGAAAACCGCCAACAAGACGGAATCGGGCGCACGCCGATCGCCAGAAAAGAGCTTGACTCCAAAGCACGGCAAAAAAGGTTCCCCGAAACCTAACAGCAGTATGCAACGGCCGAAAAGCTCCAACGGAACGAGCGATGGGTTGTCGACAAGCAAAGGCGGTCTTCTTCGAAAGGTAGGCAGCAGGTCTTTTCTCTTGAATGTAGACGGATCCATGGTTGCAAACGACCAGGTGTCTACGGCGGGCCCTCAAGTAAGCTACGAGAAGAGGCGAAGAGGCCCTAGTAGCCCATCCAAGTCGAAAAGGAAAGGCAGTGGGAAATTTTCCAAGAGCGTCACAAGGGAGCACGAGGATGTTGGCATGTTTTCCAAACACGAAAAGTCGAAAAACCGACGCCGTCGTCCCAGGAAAGACTCGCGCCGGGCCAGTGCGGCCGCTGCCCTTGAGGAGCATTTGCCGGTCGTAGGTATCAAACAGAGATAATAATTTGGTCTTACTTTTTACAGCTGTTACGTGCGTCGGCTTCCTCAAGCCATAGGGAGCCTGGCAATCTTTTTCACGTTCTTGAATACCTTGTCTCTTCTAGAGGCCGAGGTCCTGATTCTTCTAGAGGAAGACAGCCGACATGCGCTCTTCTCAAGGAGGATGGACTCTGGGTCAATGTAATCCCAGTTATCAAAATATTTTTCCATTTCAGGATCGACTTTTTGGCCCTCAGTTATGAACACCTGGTTGTAGTTGGTCTTTTCGTTCTTCCTTTTGGCCTCCTTCTTGGCCTCTTTCTTTGCTTCCTTTTTCCATGTGTTGACCAGCGCGTTAAACGATGAAAAGTTGGGCTTTGCGGTGAGCTCCTTTTCCGGCGGGATGACCAGCGGCTTGTACTCTTTTCTCATGACCTTTTCCCAATCGAGTTTACTCGCTAACGGCCCAGCCACCGGCACAAAGAACGGATGGGACTTTAGCGCCTCCATGTCGCGGTTCTCCTCAGGAGGACCCGCGCCGAGTCGGAAAAACTGATCCTTCTCCAGTAGACCCTCCAAAAGGTTTCTAGTGTCTGCAGTCAGGTGCTTAGGAAGCACAATCTTCTTGCGAAGAATGCGAAGCTCCTCCGCGTCTGTTGTGATTTCTGCATATTGGTCTTGTTCGCCATTCTTGCCATGGATGTACCGAGGTTCGAAAGGAAGCCGGCCTACCAAACACTCATACGTGAAAACGCCGAGCATGAAAAAATCCACCGCGGGGCCGTATTTTGTATGCGAGACCATTTCTGGGGGTCTATAAAGGGGGGTTCCGCAATCAGTCAAGTGCGACTTTAACGCTTTGCGCTCCAATTTTCCCCCTCCCCCGGATGAAGATTCTTCTTCACCAGACGTGCGAAACGCACTGCTGCTACCAAGACCTTCGTCTTCATCGAGGTCGTCCTCTTCTTCCAATTCCACTTCAACATCGTCATAATTCGCCGGCAACCCATCATCGTCATCATCATCGTTGTACTTGTCTTGATAATAAAACCCGGCCAGACCCATATCTGCAAGCATAACATGGCCATCGTTGAACAATAGCACATTTTCCGGCTTGAGATCTCGGTAAATGATCTCGTGCTCGTGCAGGCACTCAAGCGCAAGAACAATCTCCGCTACATAAAGGCGGACTTGGGGCAGCTCCAATTGGTATGTCGCTGTATTCTCCATCAGAGTCCTAATTGAGCCTTGCTCTGCAAGGTCCAGACACAAGAACGCGTACTTGTCGTTTTGAAACGCGTACCGAAGGGAAACTATGAATGGGAAAGACCGGTGTGCCACGAGTACATCGCGCTCGATTTCTACATGCTGCATCTTACCGCCCCACGTCTTGAGGAGCGTGTCCTTTGCTTGTACCTTCATCGCATAGTGAACACCCGTGGACTTTTTGATTACATGGACAACGTGTCCGAAGCCTCCAACCCCAAGTGAGTGAAGGTATGAAAAGTCCGAATGCTCCACGTGGTTGTATTCTTTTCTTTTCAGTGCTCGATACGTCTGGTATTCCTCATCGTTTTTAAAGTATTCAAACAGCGGCTTCATCGTCTTGAATACCTCGTGCTTTAACACAATAAAGAGGCCAAGAGGCGGCACGCTCGTGTCTAGGGTGCCATCAATGATGGCTCGTAATGCTACTTGCTGTTGCATTTCTTTCGAGTCCACTTTCTTCATTTTTTGTTCTGTTATTTTTTCTACACTCGTAGCTGGTTCCGTTACATTCGTAGCAGACCCCTCTTTTGCTTCACCAACAGTTTCGGCTTCTGTCTCGGTCGTTAACTCCTCCTTAAATTTCTCGTCAAAGTTTGCTGTTGCATTTTCCAAAACGCACGATGATATATCACACAGCGAACCCAAAGACCCAGATCGATCTTTGGCGAACGGAACCTTTCGATATTTATCATGCGCCTCCACAAGGGCCTTTTCTACATTTGGACGCTGTTCCAAGATCACTTTGATTACGTTGTCGGGGAACTTGCGGCATACTTCGGGAACACAACGCCGATTGTATTCCGCTTTCAGCGCACGCTCTACATCCTCGGTATCCTCACCGCCCTCCTCTCTGCTTTTTCGAGAGCTCTCCAAAAAGTTCATGGCCTCCACTATGGTGTTTGGAGACACGTGAAAAAAATACTTGTAGACGCTCTTTGCAGCTTGGTATCTTTCCTCGTCGTTTGCATCCAATTGATGGTATTGGTGGAGAAGAAGCCATAGACGGACTAGCGGAACCTGGTCTTTATCATGTTGCTCCGCATGCGCCAAAAAGTGCGATCGACCAAGCGGCTCATCAAGAAGTGCACGTAGCTCAACAAACGCATCTTCTTCCCAATAGTCAAAAAATGTTCCTTCATCACTAAAAGTTTTCTCATCTTTCATAAACTTATTTAGCGCGCGTTGCGGTTCAACGCGCCATCTTTCCTCTTCCGAAGAGACGGAGTCAGAATGCCTAGTAGCCGTCTCGGTATTTTTTTTTGCTATATTTTTCTTACTACTTGTACACCCCATGGTTCAGCGAATTTCTAAATTTATCAAACTAATCTAAAGCAATTCCTTCCTTGTCACCCCCGCTTCACCTTGAACTCCTTTTAATTATGTTACCGACCCCCAAACCAAACGTTTCACAAGTCAAAACCCGTCCTTCTAGCGTTCTAAACAACAACTCAACCACCCAACCAAACCAACAAACCAACCCGCCGTTAACCAAATTTGATTCAAAAAACAGTCCAACGTGTCACTAATCACTAAAAAAAACGTACTAGCGTCTTTTACTCTCACACTCACCTTCCTTCGCGTAGTTAATAAACGCGCAACCAAACAATTAATAGATTGATTATCAAACACACTCACTCTGTTGATTTAACAAACGCGTTTTGGTTCAGCTCTCGTCCTTCCAGCTCCGAGTCACACTGCTCGACACTCGTCTCTCTCCGACTCCTTCTAACCTACCAGCGTACGTCTACATTACAAACTTGTACTAGTAATTGGAGGGGCCATGGTCGAACTTAGACCTGTAGACAGATAGGTCTGTCTGTGTACACGAACGTGCCGTAAACTTGTAAACAAGTACTATTGATTAAAGGGGAGCGAGGTCGGGATCACCAACCCAACCCCGTTTGGTTTTTTAGGCGCTGACTGTTGGGTGTCGCAACTTCCAAGGACAACTCCCGAGGAGATATGTAGGCAGGCCTCTACTATATAGGTATGTGTGTATCAGGGCTGGTCTGTCGAGACCTGTCTACCAACGGTGTCCGGAGCGGTCCGGATGGAACGATGGATCCCAAGTGGGGCTTCATCAAGAAGACGTGAGAGGTGGTGTTCGCTCATACCTATGTGAAAATTTTTACATACATGTGCTTAACCGTATGTGTAACATTGTGAAGAAAAGAAATGGGCTAGATACCAGTACCATACCACGGCGCAAATAATGAAATACTTTACGTAGATACCTGGCGCCCGTACCCGCATCGTCCCGGTAGACCTGTACGGTCTAACTTGGACAAGATCGGTTGTTGGCGTGCAAACGTGCTGCGAATCATGCATTTATCAATTCATCAAGTATTCACTATTAAAAACTCAACAAAGACTCGACACTTTTAGTATATTTAATCGTATAAAAAGAATAAATTACTGGTAATAGAAATACATACAACATAGGAGTAAGAGAGCATAGTAAATTTCAGAGAGAAAAAGAGAGAGAGAGAGAGAGAGAGAGCGATAACAACGTTGTCCTTTCCTGTTTTCGTTTTAGTTGTAAACGGTAAAAAAGAAAATAGTGTGGAGGGGTAGATAATAGTGTGGATTTGATTTAATACCAAACGTCCGTTTTTTTCAACGTTGTAGCGTTTAAAGTGTTTTTGATTCTAACCTAAGAAACGTACACCGAGATCGAAGGCTTAACGAGGACAAACGAAAAGAAAAGAAAAGAAAAGAAAAGGGACAGGAAGAGGCGAGGGGGGAGGAGAGCGTAGGACGTTGCGGAATACGACAACGGTTTTGATTAGGTTAGTGTGTTTCGAAAAGAAATTAAATTGTTAGTTTGAATCATGTCAACTGAGGATATCGATCAGGCCAGCTTTACTGGCTGCGGCAACAGTGTAATATCAGCAACAGACTCAACGGTATGCCGTAAATATTTTACTAACGGCCGCGTCAAATACAAACTACCGCTTTTGTACCATTTTGATATGCGTTTGCACGCAACACGCTTAACAGGTTCGAGTGAAATGCACCAAGAAGAGTCTCGACGGGTCCACTTATTATACATGAAATGCTTTGACGCAGAGTTGAAGAAGTCGATTTTACCAATGTCATCAACAAAATCTGTACCAATGGCTTTAAGGGAGCAAGTTGTTCGTGTTCATACCGAAGCATATGTAGATTTTTTGTTTGGGTTACAAGCAAGGCACATGGAGGGGCCAGACAACGAAGTCTTAAGGTTCTCTCCTTTGTTAGTTTCGAGAATGTTTTCTCCTGAAGATAAGAAAAGATACTTTTCTGCGAACAAGCACAATTCAAGCGCAACCAGGTATTCGGGAGGTTCTTTGAAAGCGGCTTTGCGCTCCTCTGGAGCGGTTATTCGAGCGGTTGAAATGGTTATGGAAGATCAATTTTTGCAGAGTCGGGTGGCGTGCTTGGTTCGGCCGCCAGGGCATCATGCAGGGCCGTCGGGCTTTAGGCCTTCCGTGAGTAGTGCGGGGTTTTGTTTGGTCAATAATGTATGTGTCGGTGTGGCAGAGGCGCTGAACAAATATCCTGGGATTAAAATAGCAATCGTGGACTTTGATGTTCACCACGGTAACGGAACACAAGACATTGTAGACAAGGTCTTCAAAGATGAGGACGTCGTTTTTTGCTCGGTACATTTGAATGAAAACATTCCCGATGACCATGATTTAGATTTTTTCCCGGGGACTGGTGGTTATCGCAACGACGAGAGAGTTCTTTCCGTGCCAATAGACCCGCTTTGGTCCTCCCAAAAGGAAGATGGGCTCACCAGTAATACCAGTAATGAGGCTACTATGAAAAGGCCAGCACCGGCATCGCTTACATCCTCTTCGTCACGAAAATCGCGAAAAACAGATGCCACCGATACTCCGCTTATCGGTTCAGTCCACTCTGGTAGCAATAGCGTTGTTGACGATATCGAATCGTCTGGCCCTGACAACGACGTCGCTTCATACCCGAAGCCACTCCACGGTCGATTAGGTTTTCGTGAAGCGTTTGAGAAGCAAGTTTTGCCAAAGCTAAAGGCTTTCGGCCCGCAACTACTCTTTATATCAGCTGGTTTCGACGGTTCCCTCAACGACGAAGGTTGTGTGATTGAAAACGTGTCTGGCCTTGACTTGAATGAATCAGATTACTTTTGGATGACGGAACTTTTGGTGAAACACTCTGGAGCGACAAAGGTCATTTCTGTACTTGAAGGCGGTTACGGACGATGGGACGCGACATCCGAAATGTATGATCTTAGTGCATTATCCAACAATTATCTTGCTCATTTGGGAGCTCTTCTTGAGAAACCCACGTGAGGAGAGGTTTACCAATCTAAATATTTTGCTTATTGTCTCTTCTATCTTGGTTAGCTTCTCTCTTTAGAAGCTAAGTAGCCCAGGCTAGATCTACTAGACTAGCTACTAGACTCAGCTCTAGCTACTATTTGAAGCTCAAGCAGAGTAATCATCCGTGTGTGTCTGTACAGGTACGTGTAGTGCACCCCGCGCTTGAAGTTGAGGATCAACCATGAGTGGCCATCGATTGAGCACTGTGCTCTATAATGACACCGTTGTCAATACAAACCGGGTCGACTGGCAGCCCTCCAATGTGCCACCTGGCAATGTCCTCCGCCTTGGTGATGGTCGATAACACGGAACCAAAGATCTCCTCGGTCGCCCAAGAGAGTGTGGCCGTCAATAACGTCATCTATGTCCAGCCCGCCTGATAGGGTGTAGTTGGCGGCACTAAAGACGGCGTCGATGCCAACTATCGCCATCAATCATTTGCACATTCTCAATGCCTTTCAGGCTTTTGTTGGTACGTGTACACACACACGGATGACCGGAAGTGGCGTGTATGTGAGGACGAATTAAATGATTGACCTCTAGACTTGCTGCAAATCCTTTTTTGTGAACAAAAAAAATAAATCGTAATCAAGATCTTTCTTGATAAAGAAGTTTTGAATTGAATTGAATTGATTGGGCCGGCTTGTCTCGATTCGTTTTGATTGATTGATTGATTGATTGATTGATTGATTGATTGATTGATTGATTGAGTGAGTGAGTGAGTGAGCGATTGATTGAGTGAGTGAGTGAGTGAAGAAACGAAGGAGAGATTGTTGGAATAGAATAGGTAGGCAACTAGTAGTACAAAAAGCAAAAAGGAAAGGAAAGAAAGAAGAAGAAATCATGTCAATATCAATGACAGATGCCGGAATGGCAAACATAAACGCAGCAGCAGCTACACGAAACTATTTTGTGGAGCCGCGCATGGAATATAGCACGATTTCTGGTGTAAACGGGCCACTCGTCATTCTTGAAAACTGCAAGTTCGCAAAGTTTGGAGAAATCGTTGACTTAACACTCGGCAACGGTGAGCATCGTCAAGGTCAAGTGCTTGAAATTTACAAATCGCGTGCTGTTGTTCAAGTATTTGAAGGAACGAGCGGAATTGATAACCGGAAAACAAGTTGTAACTTCACGGGCGACGTACTAAAAATGCCCATTTCGGAGGAGATGCTAGGGCGTGCTTTCAATGGTTCTGGGCGCGCAATGGATAAGCAGCCAAAGGTTCTTGCAGAGGAGTATTTGGATATTCAAGGTAAAGCGATTAATCCATATGCTCGCACGTACCCAAAGGAGATGATCCAAACTGGGCTTTCGGCAGTAGACGTCATGAACTCGATTGCACGCGGGCAAAAAATCCCTCTATTCTCTGCCGCAGGTTTGCCGCACAATGAGGTCGGAGCACAGATCGCTCGACAAGCAAGTTTAGTTCAAGGCAAAGACGTTACGGATCATCACGACGATAACTTTGCAGTTGTTTTTGGGGCTATGGGGGTCAACATGGAAACAGCGCGCTTCTTTCGCAACGATTTCACGGAGAGCGGTGCGATTTCGAGAACAGCTTTGTTTATGAATCTTGCAAACGATCCAACAATTGAGCGTATCGTTACTCCTCGTCTTGCACTTACGTGCGCAGAGTACCTTGCATACGAGCGCGATATGCACGTCCTTGTGATTCTTACAGATATGTCTTCTTATGCAGACGCCCTGCGCGAGGTTTCTGCTGCTCGCGAGGAGGTTCCCGGACGCCGAGGATACCCCGGGTACATGTACACTGATCTTGCAACATTATACGAGCGCGCTGGGCGTGTTGAAGGCCGCAACGGATCCATCACTCAGTTGCCAATTTTAACCATGCCTTCAGACGATATCACTCACCCAATTCCTGATTTGACTGGTTACATTACGGAAGGCCAAATTTACATCGATCGTGCACTCCATAACAACCAAATCTACCCGCCAATCAATCTATTGCCCTCTTTATCACGTTTGATGAAACAGGCTGTCGGCAAAGGTATGACGCGCGAGGACCATTGGAGTGTATGTAACCAGCTCTATGCCAATTACGCAATGGGAAAGGACGTTCTCGCAATGAAAGCCGTTGTCGGTGAGGAAGCTCTAACCCAAGAAGATTTGAAGTACCTGCACTTTACGGAAAACTTTGAGCGAAAGTTCCTTGCCCAAGGTAGTTTTCAGAGCCGCGACATTTTCGAGTCGCTGGAGCTTGCTTGGGATCTTTTACGTCTTTTCCCAAAAGACGCGCTCAAACAAATCAGCCAGGATCTGCGCGACAAATACTGGTCAAGAAAAACTGCTGCAGCAGATGCTCCTCCTGCAAAGCCTGCTCCAGAAGCTGAGGAGTAAGCTATTCCCTTTATTTTAATAATTAAACAAAAAACAAACCTTGATGAAACCTAGCCTAGAGTTTTGCCGACCTTGCTCGCTTTGCACATTTGAGCACTTCCGCCTGCAGTTTGAATGATCGAGCATTCCAAGGTATAAGCTCCAGCGCGTTCATGCAATACCCGATCGCAACTTGTTCTTCTTCATGCCAGTTGAAACTTGATCCGCCTAGACCCATCCATCCTGTAAAGTCACGGCGAAGATTTCCAAACTCGCACAGACCAGCATCGGTAAAGGTGAAATCAGTCCCGTAGAGTGGGTTTCCGAAAGACATTTTCTTTGTATCAGGGTTGCCAAGTGCAGCAGTCTTACCTTTCTGGGATAAAATCGTGTCGTTACCGCGTTGTACAATCGCGTTCGCCACAGCTGCTATCGCCCGTGCCGACGCATGACCATTGGCTGAGGGCAGCTCGGCAGCTCGGACCTGACTCGAATTGAACACCTCGATCGCGTCGTGGAGGCCGAATTTACTCTCCGAATCAGCATGGGAAAGGAAACCGATGGGAGGTCCCTTCTTCATTGACCAAGCCAGATTCATGATCGGGAGCGCGAGAGCCAATCCTATACGTAAAAGCCAGGGTGCCCCCACAATATTGCCACCACCAAGCGCCTTGGGCAAGAGCAGATTGCGCATCGTCCAGCTGTTGGAGCGCATCGTGAGCGGCGAGATCCTATCAAAATGTTCTTCGGGAACTCCGATGTGCAGTTCGTCCTGAATTCCCAAAGGTATCGCTATTTCTTGCTGCAAAAACTCACCTATTGTGCGGCCCTGAGGGTCAGCCCGTCGAACGATTTCATTCACGATCCAACCTCGCGTTACAGCATGATACATCCTTTTCGTTCCCGGCTCATGGATTGGCCGTAGCTTTTCAATCACCTCGCCGACCTTGTTAGCCTTGATCTGCTCGGTTGTCAAATGCAAATCTGCGGCAAGTTCCTTGCGAAACCCTGGAAGTCCTGCTTCGTGCCTCATCACCATGGTGACTGTCGTTTTCTCCTTGCCGTTTTGTCCGTATTCCGGCCATATCTCTGTAACAAGTTGATCGTACTTGAGGTGACCACGATCTACCAACATCGCAACAACCAAGCTCGTCAGAACCTTTGTTGAGCTAAAGATGTTTTGCAAGTGTCCTGCACTGTAGTCCTGATGACTTTTCACGCCCCATCCTTGTTCAACCTGGACGCGAGAGGCCCACAAATCAACGACCTTTTGTCCTCGAACGTAAGCACACACCTGCGCCGAGCATTCCTGACCATTCTTTTTGAAATTTTCCATAAATTTCTCTTTCACACTTTGATAACCATCGGCAACAAACCCTCCGTGAATAAGTTGAGTCTCGTTCCCTACAATCTCGGCGGAATCATCAACAGCATTCTCCATGCCCCCGTCACCCCCACGACTCGTGCTATCGCGTCCCTGTTCCAAATCAACTCCTTCTTTTCCAACTGTCAACGACATGTTTCCTTTTTCAACTTTCTTTCTTTTTCAACTAAAGCTCTGCACAACTTTCTCTTCTTTCTATCCCATTCCGACTTGTGTGTTGGAGTACGGCCCCGCCCCGCCACGTCACGGACTTGTCTGGACAGGGAGGCTACAGGTATGTATACATGGTCCTCCTCCCCCCACATACGGACGTACGGTACTACTTGCGAGGACACGGGTGTGGGATATGTCGTACCTACCTGTAGGTAGACTGGTCACATTGGTCCCGGTTTGCGTTGTATCACGTCATGGTTGTACGGAGGCCCCTTGTATAATATAGTACACGTACAACGACCAACGTTGGATCATTTCGAAAGAGCTCTTACTTGGAAGTGCAAGCTCTTGCAAGAATTCGTGATACCTTTATGCGTGGACACACATCACTTCGGATGAACAGTACCGCTGGTGAGTGATCCACGTCTTTGGAAGGTTCACGACCCCTGAAGGACGAGTTTTCGAGTCGAACAACTGGTGACGGTTGTTCCCGACCGTGGGACTCATTCAAGGACGATGTTGAAACTTCCACTGTGAATGTGTCTGGTAATATAAACTATATTAGAAGAGGATAGGTTAAGTCTTATTCAATCAAGCTGGAAAACCGGAAAACAATAAAAAGGAAAGGATTAAGCAGAGAAGATTGAATTAATCTGCTAAGTCTTGTATTATTGAACAACATGAAGAGTGTTGGAAGGGACTTGTATAATATGGTACACGTACAAGGACCACGTTGCAACTGAAGAAAGTAAAAGTCACAGTGTCTGGTAATATATATTACAGTAGAAGAATATATCTAAGTCTTACAGATTCCTCTCTTTAATCCTTCCTTTTTAATTGTTTGTCCGGAAAACAATAAAAAGGAAAGGATTAAGCAGAGAATGATTGAATTAATCTGCTAAGTCTTGTATTATTGAACAACATGAAGAGTGTTGGAAGGGACTTCTATTCGATTCAAAATGAAGAGTGATATCATTTGACTGTTGATCGATTGATTCATAGGAAAAGAAAGACGTGGAAGCCTTGATAGTTTAGTGTGTAAAGTTTTTTTAATATTTTTGCAGCTGGAAGGGAAGGAAGGAAGAGGGGAAGAGGGGAAGAAGAGAGATTCAAGATTGGAAAAAAAAAAAAAAAAGTTGATGGAAACGGCAATACGAAATGGAAAATGATATTCTAGAATCTGCTGTGGAAGCAGCTAAGCAACAACTGAGAGGTCTACGACTTCAACTTTCATCAATTGATAGTAAACATATTCAACTCGAAGAAATTTCCAAACGGCTTGACGAAGAACTCGTGTCAATTAACGAGGTCGAGGGTAGTATTGAGTCGTCTATTGTAAATGACTATAGCAGCAAAGGTTCGAGCGAGACGTGGGAGGCTATCCATGACAGCGTCTTGCAATCTATTGGCCGGAGTGGTATGTTGGGTACGTCAAGTATAAGTAATGCTCTTCACGGATTGGTTTTGAATCACTCGTTAGATCGTTTAGTTGGAAGTGACGAAGTAGATACCGTGTTTGAGAAAGAACAGCAGCAGAGTAAAAGTGAAAGTCACCCCATCCGTGCTACAATATTTGGTGGTGACTATGCGGGTTATTTTATGCAATTAAATATTAGTGAAACCACCACCTTTGGGGAGTTACGCGATGCCGTGTGTGACGTTTGGTTGGTCTCGCCGTTTAACTATCGCCTTGAAGCCAATACCCAAACAGGCATAAATGGTTACAAGCCGCTGGAATTTCGCGATGACGAGCATGTCGCGGTCGTTATGAAGGAGCTCAAGTCTGATAAGGCTCGTGGAAACGGGTGCAACGGGATGACGAGTGAATACGTGCTCTCGCCTACGTTGCTGCCGCCATTGTATTTGGTGTATAATGAACTAGTGAAAAGAAGTCGCTTGGGCTCGCAGGAATCTCTTTTATTTGAGGACAGAAAGAAGCGCAAAACCAAAGCGCAATTGGTGGAGCGGCTGTTCCAGAACCATATGGACGACCAAGAATTATTAAGCTTCCGCGGTTTGCAGTTACTGTTGCGCGATTACTATGGTGCAAATCAATTTTTCGAGAGGTATTTACTCGTGAAGCTTTTCGCGGAGCACTCGACCCTATCCTCTTTAAGTGAAGCAGCCGGGGGCTATGGCAAGATAAACCTCCCAAGTGTGCAAAATATTATGGAAACTCTTGATGCGACTAGAAACCACAAGACGTCTAAACCGAACGAGACAACTGCGGTTGAACCTCGACAAGAATCTGTTGAAGAGGAGAGCCCTTCTTGCGGACCGGAAAGGGTGTTTTCATGGATGCTGGGCGTGAATAAAGAGGAGGGTACGGGTATCGATTCGGTGGCAGAAGAGGGTGGGGATCTTACGTTTGAGCAATTTTCTGCGGCGCTAGACGAGTGCGTCCCAGTGGATAGTCCGATCAAACTCAATTGGTGGTCCACGAGCTTTATGGCATCGCACGGGGATCGTGTGACGCTGATGGCGTTCACTGAAGGATGGCCTTTGCTAGGACTGATGGAATTGAGCGGGGGCGACAATACAAGTAGTGACGAAGGGGAAAGTGTTTTTCTCAAGGACGTTATCGAGAGGGCAGTTATCAGGCATTTCGAGCAAAATGTTATTGGTGAAGCAGTCTCGGGCGCAGTTGATTATGGTGATGGTATCAGTGAACCGTCTTTGATGGAAGGTTCCTTACGTAACGGAAATGCCTCGAAACCAGTTTACCTGTCCTTCCACGGTATGGTATATTCGTCGCTAATGACATTCATTCTCTTTGTTTTAGGGCTTACGATCTCGGTTTTGGTGGTAGATATTCGATCTGGTTCTGGAACCTCGGTAGCCTTTTCACGCCAGTTGTTGAAACCGGAGTTTTACTGCACGGCAGCAAACCGGACCTACAACATATATGCCCTAGGGACGCAAATCACTTTCAACGAAATGTATAGCGTTGGTTGTTTATATGGGTTTCTTAGCGGGCCAATGTTTGACATGTACTACAGTGATTTCTTGTCAAGGTTTTATGAAGACGTTGTTGGTCCGGGCGAAAACGGTTCGCATCATATGTTGTCCTACTATAAAACAGTCCCAGAGCACGTCTTGATTCGCAACCTGATGGTGAAAAACACCTCGTGCGATTCAAACCTAGCCAACCAGGCGAGCTTTCTTGGTGAGATTGGTTGTTTTGGACCGTATTCCGAGGAAAATCGCCGGACGGAAGACCTCAATAACAGCATTCTCATGAATGCTGTCCCAGAAGAGTTCCAGTCGGCCCTGATCTGGCAAACATTCCCAGATCTGCAACCCGTCATAGGCCATTACGCCACGTATGATGCCTCCGGCTACGCGTACAAGCTTGGGGAAATACAAAGAAATCCGGGACAAGATGAGAATGTCAATGTGGGACAGAGTGCCTTGAAGTGGGTACTTGATCTTGTTGAGCTTCAAAAGATGGCATGGGTAAATATGATGACTCGGGCTATTATAGTAAACCTAGGGTTGTACAACCCCAACACGGCAATGTACTCAAACGTGGAAATACTCTTCGAAATCAACACGGAAGCCCTGATGAGAATGAGTACAATAGTCCGCTCATTCCCAACAAACACTGAACCGGGTTCATCCTTCCACACTGCTTTGATTTTGCGCCTCGTTGTCGCGGGGCTAATTTTGTTCCTTCTCGTGTACGAAATCTGGGTCGTGTATCGCGACACCCGCGCCCGGGACGAGCAAGCCGGGCGTCCCCGTCCCCGAGGTGCAGTCAATATGTTTCTCCGTATCTTGAAGGTGTCATCCGTGTTGCTGACGGTGTTGTGTCTAATCTTTGCTATTGTATCTATCACCAAGGCTTTCGATTTCAAGAACAACCCGCAGATAATAGACTTTGACAACGAGTTCCCAGACAGTGACTGGAACGCTAGATTAGCGTACGATGCTTATCAAAGCATGCAGATCGCCGACGTTGTTTCGTGGGCATTTATAGTGGTCAAACTTTTGGGCTGGTTGCATCTATTTCCTTCGTTATCACCCGTACTAAAAGTGTTTGGAGTGGCAAGGTTCGTATTCCTTGCTTGTCTCGCAGTGTACTTTATGCTTATGTCTGTTTTGGGCCTGTGCATAGTGTGCTCTTATTACGGCCACTTCATAGACGTAGTGCCACGAACAGTTTTTTTGGAGTTGTCCACGCACTTTCGTTTTACTTACACAAGCTTGGACCCGCATCAATCTTTTGTGATACCCATGATCCTTGTCTTGTACAACCTTTTTGTTCGTATCCTCATCGGCTCAATACTCATCGGCACAGCATATTTCTATTTCTTTTTTGGCGAAAACGTGGCGCGGATGACCTCGCGTTACGACCGGTCGCTACTTTCGCTTTGCCGCCGCCAGGGCTAAGTCACGTTTGTAGTTATAAAATTAGCAGCAGAGATTGCTGCCGTAATGTGGCTTGATGCCAACCATAAAAGCCCAAACACCGAAAACAAAACGAAATACGATACCGGCACATAACGAAACTTTTCATAGTTGAGAAAAAAGTAATAGTAAACACCATATTTCATGTACCACAAAAACGATGCAAACAAGTATGCATCACAGAACACCACGGCAAACGCAACGTGGCTAACGACTACAGGAAACCCCGAGAGGGCTGCTTCTATCAAAACAAGGCACGTATTGGCATAATGCAGTGTCAGCGAACGATATCCCAAGAGTCTAGACAGTCGATGTGCATCTTTCCTTCGCGCAGCCGGGATTAGTACAAAATGTACCACTAAAGTAACCAATATCGCGCAACAAAAGCAAACTTCAAATAAAACTGGAAGCCACACACTCTCACTCTTTCCTTGTCGGAAAAATATCGCAAGAACCGCATCAAAAACAACGACCCCGAAATACACCGTTAACAAGGTCCAACACCAAACCGTGAATGTGGACAGGCGTTTCCAACCTTTAACGTGAAGTTTATACCCATAGTCACTTTTATGAATTGGGTAATCATCGGTTGTGACCAGGTGATGAAGAAGTCCAGACGTGATACCTGCGCTCAGCACCCTTGAGATTAAAAGTATACCACCACGAGAACCATCACGATGAAGATCTCGAGCAGGAACTTTTACCCCAAACGCCTCTTCACACTCACCACTTGATGGATCAACTTGATCAAGTATACGAGGGTTCACAACAAGGAAAAAAAATGCATTTAACAAGATCAAAACTGTAAAACACTTTACGAAATTACCAGACACCATCTTTGTTGGATGGATTTGTTCCTTCTTCCCTACCTTCCGCCCTCTTGAAGAGCCACCACTCACAGTACGTGTACATGCAACATTGGAATAGATCTTGCAAACACTAAATAGCTGTAGGTCTAAGAATGCAGACAAGTTACTTGTAAGTGAGCTCACTTGGGTCGGGAGATGTTACAAGTAAACACGTTTTACGGGGAAGGAAGAACGAACCCCCAGTCCCTATTGAAGAGCCACCACTCACAAGTGCACTGCTTCTTATTTTTCAACTCTGTGTGTACTGTACGTACATGCAACATTGGAATAGATCTTGCAAACACTAAATAGCTGTAGGTCTAAGAATGCAGACAAGTTACTTGTAAGTGAGCTCACTTGGGTCGGGAGATGTTACAAGTAAACACGTTTTACCCGTGGGGAAGGAAGAACGAACCCCCAGTCCCTAGAGAGAACGCCCGCACTTGGGCTGTATAGCCAGCCATGCCGAGCACAGCCAGCCCTTTGATCAATGTGCATGAGCACTGCTCAAGTCAATATTCCTCATGATATTCAAGTCTTTGCTGCCCCGACTGGCTCAAAGTTCTTCGGAGTTCCAACTCTCAAGCTAGACTAGCTCGTAGCATACAGTAGCTTCAATCTCCCCAATATTGTCGAAAAGAAGCCTGTACTCTGCGAAACCCGCGCATAAACGTTCCTTCTTCCTCGGGCTGACCCATCACAAAACTTTGTGCCCCAGGACGGGACCCATACGCATGGACTGCGTCTTGCACTTTTTCGGGATCAGCATTCCACTCAACTTCGACCCCGTCCTTTGCGTTACTTATTTTGCGCCCTGCACGTATATAGCAACCAATAAACCCTACCCCAATCAATGAAGCGCCTCCGATTACTCCATATATTACCATCTCATTTTCTTCTGACTGAGGGTCAGCGTCTGGGTTTTCTTCCGGGGAGTCAACGGGCACTGGTGGAGGGGTTTCCGCCGGATTTGTAAAGGACACTTCCAACACCGGATTTCCTTTGGCTCGCCGCGTCCTGGTTGAACTGTCTTCATTGTCGCGCTTGATTATCAGCACTAAATGATTACCACCTTCCCAGTCACCCCGATTCACGATTTCCTCGACTATATTTTTTATGTTCACACTGTAGAGTTGATTTTCGGTCCAAGTACCAGGCTCGTATCGTTGGGACGCAGTCGTTTCTGTTCGCATACTGAGGATATTTGATGTTGGACCAGCGTCTCGAGCAAAATCTGCTTTAATCCTCAGTATCGGGGTTATACCTGTACCGTTTCTTTTTGCTTCAAACGTGACTTTTGCACTGTCGATGCTTGCTGCCCTTTCGATCCCGTTTAGTTTGAAGCGAATTCCAACAACTTGATCATTCTGTGCTCGACCCGAATCAGCTGGTATCGCCCCATCATACGTTAATTCGATATCGTCCGAGGAAGTGTACATAAATCCCCGTTCGGATTCTTCAGCAAAGTCAACTACATTAAACGTGGCACCGGAAACAGCTAGAAAAAGATGAACATGCACAGTCACCAAGAAAATAATACCATACCAAGCCATTTCGTTCTTTCTTTCTTTCCTCCCACCCTTCCCTTTTATCTACTCAGTTACCCAGGCCCACCTTGACTCTCACAACGAACGCAAGCCTGTGCTACGTTATTGCTTTGGAACGTTGATCGATTGCAACTTTCGCACCTGCTCTGTACAGGTGCCTTTTTTTTAATTGAAATCAACACCTAGCTTCCTTGGCTTTTATCTACTCCGTTACCCAGGCTCAACTTGACTCTTACAACGAACCCAAGAATACACACGTGTGCTTCTCAAGTGCTTGTTTGCTTCCAAGGGGAATACGTGTTGATCGATTGCGCCTTGCAAAAAAAAAAAAAAAAAAAAAAAAAAGGAAAGTGTGAATTGTGAATTGCTAATGCCCGAATAGAAAAAACTATAGGAATCTTCTTTTTAAAACCGGGGAGCGAGCTAGGTCCCAAGTATATGAGGAATGCTCAAGGCATACATGTAGGGGACAGGGACTGTTTATAATATTTAGGTGTATCTATAGATGCAATCGATCGATGTATTGTGTTGCATGTACGTACTTGCAAGCACATGGATACATGTGGTCTGACTTTGAACATGAATGTGAAGGTCTGGGACTTTCTGATCGACGTGTGGCTGGCTATTTAGCTGTGTTTTTTTAGGCGGCGCCCATCTCGAAAAACAAAAGTTAAGCCAATATATTTCGTGCGACAATCAATCGCATGATTTCATTTGTTCCTTCAAGGATACAGTGGACCCTTGTGTCTCTAAAGTAACGCTCAATAGGAAGCGCTGAGGTGTAGCCATATCCGCCGTGGAGCTGCAAAGCTTCATTGCAAATTTGAAAGCCTTTGTCAGTTGCATATCGCTTTGCCATGGCACAGAACGGAGTCATGTTTGGGTCCTTGGCATCCATCATTGATGCGGCATTTCGGACCATAAGGCGCGCACTATGTAGATCTGTGACCATGTCCGCTAGCTTGAATTGGACGCTCTGATTTGCAGCAAGCTCACTGCCAAACTGTTTTCGTGTCTGCACATGATCGCGAGCAACATCTATACATCTTTTGGCTGCACCAAGACTACATGAAGCAATGCTCAGACGTCCACCATCTAGCCCCGCCATTGCAATCTTGAAGCCTTGACCTTCTTCTCCGATACGATTCTGCACCGGGACTTTGCAATCTTCAAATATTACTTCACAGGTTGGCTGTGAATTCCATCCCATTTTCTTTTCCTGGGCGCCAAATGACAGCCCCGGCGTACCAGCTTCCACAGCAACGCACGATATACCTCGCGGACCAGGTCCACCCGTCCGCACCATTACAAGGTAAAGGTCGCTGCGACTACCCCCCGAAATGAAAGCCTTGGAACCGTTGAGTATGTAGTGTGAACCATCTGAAGAAAGAGTGGCCTTGGTGGAAAGCGAGGAGGCATCAGACCCACTTCCAGGTTCCGTCAGACAGTACGAGGTCAGTGTGTCCATCGTGCACATGGACGGTAAGAATCTTTCCTGCTGCTCGCGAGTTCCAAACGTGTCAATCATCCAAGCACACATGTTGTGAATGGTGAGATAGGCTGTGGTGCTCGTGCAACCAGCAGCAAGTTCTTCAAAAATTACCGTACCATCGACACGGCCTAAACCCGTGCCTCCATTCTCTTCGCGTACAAATATACCAGCAAACCCAAGTTGTGCGGCTTCACGCAGTGTATCAACTGGAAAATGCTTTTCTCTATCCCAGTCTGCGGCACTGTCCCTCAGTTCATTTTCTGCAAAAGTCCGCGCCATAGATTGAAACTGCAGTTGATCCTCCGTCAAGTTATGTCCATTATCCAAAACTCCTGTGGCTAGTGTGCGTCTCAGTATCGCGTTTGGTTTGAAAAGTGCTGCTGCGCGCTTCGTGGCATGTACTCGTAGCAACATTTCCTTATCGTTTTCTTCTTGTAAAGATTTTCTTCCACTCTTTTGTCTAACACGCTCCCTCCCTTGGTGCTATATTTCTTTGACCTATTCTCGAAGAACTTTTGGAATAAAGGAACCAAGGTTTGTTTCTTCACAGCAAGTTTAAACGTTGCAACACTGACTACTCAAAGAACGGAATTGAAAAATCAATTTTTTTTGAGTCGATCAAGGACGTCTCACACACTCCCTCCCTTGTTGCTATATTTCTTTGACCTATTCTCGAAGAACTTTTGGAATAAAGGAACCAAGGTTTGTTTCTTCACAGCAAGTTCAAACGTTACAACACTGACTACTCAAGGAACTGAATTGAAAAATGAATTTTTTTATTTGAGTCGATCAAGGACGTCACACACACACTCACTCCCTTGTTGCTATATATCTTTGACCTATTCTCGAGGAACTTTGGGAATAAAGGAACCAACGTTTGTTTCTTCACTGCAAGTTCAAACGTTACAACACTGACAAGAACTTGACAAATCAATTTTGGTTTTTTGTGCCGATCAAAAGGGCCCCATCGAAGGTGTCGAACAAAAAAAACGAAAAAACTAACCTAACCTAAGGTTCGTCCCGGACACCTTCTTTTTAACGGGATACTTTGAGTCCGGGAAATCCAACCTACAGACCACTTGGGATGACGACACTAAATGCCTTACTTTCGATTGTTCCAACGGTGTCGTACAACTCGTTTCCGCTGCTGCATTGAAAACCCGCAAAGAGCTTGTTTACCTACAGGTTGTCTTTTCTGTCCTTTTGCTTGACTTTATCGTTATTGTCATCGATATCTACATCATTTTCCTCCGCATGCGACGCAAAAAAAACGCCACCACACTTTCAACTTACCCCCACAAGTAGCCTGACCAGTTGCCCTGCGGACGGCTCTTTTACCCTGCCGGGTGGGCTAACCCTGAATCTATACTGAAATTTTTAAATCTAAAAAACTTTACCTGACTTTACTTGAGGTACGCTAGTGTGCTTCCAACACTCTTTCGTTCAATGGACTAACCTAAGGTCTTTTAAAAGCGGCTTTTCAATTCTCCCTCGGGAGGGTTTCAGAAAAAGTTTACATTGCTAAAAGGTTAGTACTTGTGGTATCGCCACGTGTTGGACAAGTAGGGCCTGAGAGCGACCTGCTTGGGCTGTATCGTTGAAAAGTTCTGCTATGTTTACAAACAATCGCGACTCTGGTTTCGAAGCGCTGCCTACAGATGCGCACGCGATCAAGCGTGTGTTCGTATACATACACTCCTACTGACTGCCTTTTTTCTCAGTTAATAAGTGTATTGAATGAATTCTAACCTAAGGCACCCTAAGCCTAACCTGTGAACACTTCAAGGTACTATTTCTTTGTTTCTCGGTCATTTTACTTGAACTCCAACCCTCTTTAATTGGGAACGTTTTCATTGCACACGGGGCGAAGTCCTGCAGGTGGTCTACTGGTACCATTGATCAGCAAAGTACAATATTGACTAGTGTTGATGGGAGTGTTGTCGAATTTTCGCTCGAGGCTAACCTAAAGTTTGAAGAAAGAAGAAAGTGCTCGCAAACCAATCGAAGCAATTCCCAGATCTGCCTTTTTAATGATTCGCATCAGCGCAAGAGTTTGGAGCAAGTCTACACCCCCGCTCTCTGAATAACACAAATTTATCAAAAGTCACGCGCTTCCGAAACTCAAAATAGTGTTCATCGTACTTTCTGTGCGTTCTTTTGAACGAAATCCAGAGAAAGAACGGAGCTCGTTGCCATGAACTGGCGTGTACTGTCGTTGTTCTGGCACAAGACAGAGAGGTAGTTGGTTATTCTCACGACGAAGAGAAAGTCGCTTTTAACCATGCCGTGTTTGAAAATCAATCGAACGAACTGGGTTTTGTCAATGTTTTTGCTTTCGCCACTAGGTATTATAAAAGAAAACACGCGAAACATCTGGTTGAGTGGTTTCAAATCAGATTCAGGATCTGGCCGAAACCCGAGAAGCAAACAGCCTTGTTGAACCATATCAGGATTGATCTGTGAAAGGCCTACAATAACGTTTGCCCAGCCCTCGATAACTTTTGGTTCAATTCTCGCGCATAAACCAAAATCGATAATGCCCGGGGTCCCATCTTTGGAGAAAAGAATATTTGCTGGATGGGGGTCACCATGAGATATCCCACAAGCCATCAACTGGTAAATAAATGCACGACAAGTCATGGTTGCACACCGTTTACGATACGACTCGTTCGCTCCGTTGTCGTCACTATACTTTGCTAGGTGGCCTTCAAGATACGACATGACGATGACTTTTTTGGAGACGAGGCGTGAGACTATCACAGGGATACGAACCTGCACATACGTTTCGTCGCCTCTGAACTTCATTTCTGCCAACGTACAATCTTTGCAGAGGGCACTGCCTGGAAATTTTAACGTGTACAAAGGCTGCCCCTGGTCATCTGTCAAACCAGATACGCCTTGATACACCATGAGGTCGTATTCGCCGTATGAGTTCTTGACCAACATATTGGTTCCGGGCTGGAGTAGATGCAGGTTTTCGTGTGTAGCCTGACAGTCATGAGGTACCGCAAAGTTAGCACGTAGACCCTGCATTTCACGTTTTAACAAACATGTACGAATTGTTTCCATAGACTCTGCTTCTTTGACAAAGTCTACTTCCCTGACGCAAGCATTAAGATAAACCGATACTAATCGAATTGCAAAAACGTTTGGTGCTAGCCAAAGGCATAGTTGGTGAAAAGCGCGGATCAAAATCAGGTCAGCTTGTACCTGACGTGCAACGTGCGCGTGCTGAACCTTCACCACCACGTCGCGCACTTCAAACCCAGGCTTTAACCGCCCACGATGAACCTGCGCAATCGTCGCAGAAGCCAAGGGCACTGGATCAATGTACTCAAATATGGATTCAATGTCGCAACCAAAAGCTAATTCCAAGCGTTTCTTTATCTTGTCATACGCTTCAAACGGCAGTTTATCCTGGCACCTTGCCAGCTGATCCAAATAAGGCACGGGTATCAAGTCTCCTCGAAGGGCTACAAACTGGCCTATTTTCGCCCACACACCGCCCAATTCAACGAGTCGATCTGCTACGATTTTACTGCACATCTCATGTGTTTCTTTTTTTACACCATAGAGCCTGTACAAGAATGTTACTTTTAGAATCGTCGAAATTGCTTTCACGAAGCGGATGCCCGTTGAGATCGGAGCACCAACCAGTAAAAACCAAAGCGTCAGTACAGTCCCAAAACATAAACTGCTATACCTCAATATTGTCACTACTGTTTCCACTTCATCTTTCGACCAGTCGACTGGATCCATACCCTTTGGAATCATCGTGGCCCAACCAACCACACCTCGTTCGATCTTTGCCCCCTGTCGGCCTTGCCATGCCTGCGTGTGCAACCCCTAGACAAGCAAGCCTCTCTCTCTCTCTCTCAGTGCTAACGCAGTGCTAACGCAGGGTGCTTCTCCGCAAGTGC